>Ga0316203_1000390_pt1 | contig 56875 bp, 57 predicted proteins | sample 6monrhotite_MG_FD_204940 | JGI IMG/M metagenome (GOLD analysis project Ga0316203, IMG submission 204940) | Microbial mat bacterial communities from mineral coupon in-situ incubated in ocean water Damariscotta River, Maine, United States -... | ecosystem: Environmental > Aquatic > Marine >... | reverse complement strand
GTTTGTATCTTTATCCGTGGAAAAAGTTCCGGACGTATGACGGGTATTGCAAACGTACAAATTTTTAGTGTTCGCGCCCGCAGCGCCATCCAGGGCGACATCATTGACCGAATAGAGCGTAGCTGCAGTCCAATCACCCCTATAGTTCCATGATGGTGAGATGATCCCGGTGTCATGATCAGCCAACAGCGCGCCGCTAACTGTCGCAATGACGGCAACGTCGATATAAACGGGCTGAATAAACTTCCCTTCGCTTCCCAGCTTCTGAGGGTTGGCAAGTGTGTCAACTCCCGTGACACCACCATACAGCGCTGCCAGCGTCGTGGTTTTGACGCCAGTCACATCAACCGTATAAAAACTGACGGTTGCTCCCGCATACGTCGGATTAGCTGTGTTGAAATGCGGAAAAGATTGTCTAACAGCCATCACTTACCCCCACGGCTGAACACGACGAGGACCGACGTGTTCACGATTTGATGATGCTTGAAGTCGCGAGAAGCTTCGTGCTGCCTGAGCTTCAATCCGATTAAGAGCCCGATCTGAAAGACGTCTGACCGGTCCACCGCCGATGTCCGCCGCCGTCATTTTGACCAGATAACGTTGCCAAGCAGGCCAGAAAGAATGAGAAACATCTCCGCTGCTGGCCGTCAGGTCCGGCGCATGGGCCTGGACAACAAGCTTTAGCGACTGAGTGCTGTTTGCCGGGACCGGATAGACATAAATATTTTGCTCGTCTTCTGCGGGAAGGCGGTCGATAAAGATGGCTTCTGGCGCACCTGAAGTTGCCTTTCTGCCCAAGCCCTCAAACTCTTCACGTCGAAGTATCTTGATCGGTGTATCATTGCCATTTCCATCAGAACAGAAGGCATGAACCGGGAACAATATGCCGTCCGCCGGTTTACTCGACCCCATAACGGTAGCGAGATTGTATGACGCCGTTCCAGAGGTCAGACTGATCGTTATCGTCGCGGCCCTGAGCCAATAGCACGCCTCCGTTCCCGCCAGCTCCCCGACAATCAAATCAAGCCGTTGGAGCGTTCTTTCCAGCTCTACCGGGTCCGCCTCTCCGTCCGCCGTTGAGTAGGCGCCAATTTCCTGAAGTGACAGCTCACATATCTGGAGAGCCGTGAAGATCTTGGTCATCTTACGCGCCGATGACCGTTACGCCCGCAAGCAACTCTTCCTGTGACTTGAAAGCGATGCCATCTGTATTGATCTCGGGCGCAATGCCTTCCGACCCTCGGGCAACGCTGGCTTGGGCTTTCGGGGCACTCAACAGCGCGTCGATAAGCACATCTTTCTTTGCGTTCTTTTTGACCTCAAGTCCTGGAATACGAAGACAACGGTTAAACAGCGCTTCCGCCGTCAGCTCATGGAGCTTGGCAATCACTTCGTCTGGATCAAGTTGAACGCTGGCGTCCGTCTTCTGTGAAGGCGCGAGAACCTTATTGCCTTTTTCATCCAGAACTTCGAAAGCAACTGGGTCGATCAGAAACGTTCGCGCTTCTTCTTCGCTCATTTTGGTGGGCTGGTTAGTTAACTCAACCGTAGAGCCCGTGCGGGTCTGGTGCGATTCCTTAGCGTCCGGCAAAAGGGTGACCTGAGCCACTGTATACCGTTTCGATTCCACTGGTTTATCTCCTCATGTCAATGGGTTGTAGGTAAAATGAATTTTGAATATGAAATAAAGAAAAGGGGGCAGGACCGAAGCCCTGCTCCCAATCGCTTATCCCGCCAAATAGTACGGGAGAAGGGCAATGCCTTCAGCCGTATCTGACCCGGTGGTCAGGGTGTAGGTGATGGACTTGTCACCAGACACATGTCCTTTCGGGCTATTGGTGCCGACGTCCGTCGCAAGGTCCGTACCGGCCACAAAATCCACCAACAGGGCACCGACAGTAGTCGATGCGTAGTAGGTTTCGTTTGTCCCGGTCGTCACCACGGGTCCGGCAGCGACCACGGCAGCGGTTGTGACTGAAGCCAGCGACAGGAAGCCATTGGCGTCACCAGAAGCTGTAGAATCCGTTCCAATATCAACGGTTTCGGTTGCGTCGGCAGTAATCACCCGAATCCCTGCTCCGACGCTGGTGAACATGGCATTGGCCGGTTCACTGAACCCGGAGCTGGTTTCGGTTGCGTCGGCAGCCTGATCCGCTGCGGAGAACGGGATCATCGCCACCTGATTGCGGACAGTGACATCAACCTCAATATCCTGATGGCCCGGCTTAACAGTCGTTTTGGTAACGAACTGCCCGCCTGGAGCCATAAGGTAGAGGTCAACGCTCTCCACGGTGTTTGCCGTGTAGAACTCGCACCCGCCCTGCGTCAGGCTTACAGGATTTGAAAGGGTTGCCCCATCCTTGTCCTGCAAACTTACCTTCGTTGCCCCGGCAGCCGCAGCGACAAAGCACACACCGCCTGTTGCGGTGATGAGTTTGCCACGCGGAAAACCGCCGCCGGTTTCGTTAAGCTGGATTGTAAAACGCTTCATAGCGAAGTTCCTTTCTTATCCAGATTATTCAGCAGCAGCCGTTTTGATGGCGACGGTTCCGTAATCTTCAACGGAATTGCCATCATAACGAGACTTGTACTGAGGTTTCAGGAGGCCACAAATCCGGCCAACGCCAATGGCGGGACGGTTCTTGTAGTCAGTGTTGTCGGACTCCGCGTAATCCAAGCTACCCAACATCGCGCATCCCATGGCTTGGGCACCCATGAGGATCGCCTGAGCACCATCAACGGTGCCGCCGGAACCCCATTTGGTGCTGGCCGCCATGCCGAGCGTGTTGAAGACCTTCTGATGATCGTAGATAACGACATCGTTAATGACCTTCTTGGCATTGTTGAACAACGGATTGTTCATGCCACGCGGCATCGCCTGAGCGGTCAAGGTCTTGTAGTCCGACGTGGTTTCCAAATCCCGGCACTGCTCGGTCGAGAGCACCACAATGTAATAACCCTTGCCGCTCTGGCGGATCGGGCGAATACGTTTGCGCTTGGCAAACGCCTTGGCCTTCGTCACCAGGTCCCATGTCATTGTATGGGCTGTGGTCAGTGTCGCTTCACTTGTTGCCGTCCCACCATAAATGACCCGGCTTGAAGAAGCCGCCACAACATCAGATGCGAAGCTGAGCTGCGACAGTTGGCTACTGGCATCACGGGCTGATCCATCGGAGTTGAACAAATAGGACCGACCGGCGATGGTCAGGAAGCTCAACTCGTCCAACACGTCAGCAAGCCAGAAGCCCAAGGCTTCCCGACCTGTGGTCCGGAAGCGAATGACGGTTGCCTGTTCCGCCATGCGACCGGCAGAGCGGACACCATTTCGGAGCTGGTCGATACGGATGGTCTGGCTATCGGTGAAGAGCGCCTCTTCATTGCCCTCCAGGATGTTATCGCCAACGACGCCGCCACCGGTCAGGTCAGTGACCAAGGGAAGCACGGCCTGCGTGCCGCCGTTCGGAATTTTAGTGAGTTCTGTAATGCGCTGAACAGGGCGATTCATGTCCGCCGTGGTCTTGCCCATCAGTTCATTGGACGCCCAGAAGTTATGGTCTCGTCCTTGTTTTGCTGTCAGTAGCGACCAGTGTCTAATATCAAGTTCGCTGGCAGCGCCAAAGTCTGTCAACATGACAGTTTCCTTTCGGGTTTCTTCCCGAGATTGTCTTGCGATCTATCTCAGGAGAGTTTGTGCCATGCCCGACTTCTCCAGGAATTCGATCTGCGCTTCCTCTTCCATGCCGTTAAGCTTGGAAAGAAGTTCAGCCTTGTCGAGTGGTCCTGTGTCAGACGAGCCGATTTGGTTGGTGTTGGGCGGCTGGGCATTTGCGAGCGTGAGTTTGTCTTCACGCGCTTTCGCGGTATCGCTAAGCTCCTTGCCGTCCCCCGATGGCTGACCCGCTTCCTCGACCGGAGCCGGGAAAAACTTCTGATAATGATCGTGTGCAAGTTCTGCTGTAAGCGTGTGAAGACGGATGGTCCCCAGCGCGCTCGCCTGAATGGGCTGCCCTTCGTCCTGGGCCTTCTGATAGGCTTGCTGGACAAATGGTTCGAGCTGCTTTTGATTAAGCGACCCGACGATTGGGAAACGACCAATCAGGTCGTTCATGTTGCTTTCAACCGCTGCATCAGGTCCTTGAGGGACCTGCTCTACAACAACCGGCTGTCGGCCTTGCTCACGGACGGCGTGAATCTGATCATCAAGCTGCTGACGTTGTGCTTCCGCTTCCGCGAAAGTCACCGCCCCATCGTCAAACCGACCGGCCACCGCGAGCTGTTCGGCCCTCAATGACTCAATCTGTTGCTCTGGGGTGGGTGGCTGTTCTTCAGGGTTTGCAGAACTTGAGGTTTCCAAATCCCGCATGGCCTGAATATAGCCGCTTGCTTGCGCCAACTCTGCTTCGGCTGCCTGTCGTGCTGTTCGCTCACTATGCAGCGCAGCCAACGGAACGGTCGGTTCAGCCTTTTGTTCTTCTTCTGGAGCTTTCTGCTTCGCACCATCATCCGGCACTGGTTCGGCGTTCTCAGCCGGTTCCTGCTTGTCGTCGCCCGCGTCATTGTTTTCCGCTTCGGCTGCCTTGATTTCGGCCTCCACAGCTTCCAACGCCTCATCTTCAGGAGACTTGTATTCAGGTTCTACAGGAGGTTCAGTTCCGGTCACTTCAGTGGTTTCGCTCATCGGTTTTCCTCTTTCGCTTGGGATTGCGTAACGCCCGGCACACCCGGCGGCAGTGGCTGTATGTTGCGGATTAGCTTTCCGTTTCGCCCGTTTAAACAAGGTCGTTATCCCCGGCGGCGGGATGTGCTGGTCTGACGGTCACAGCGTCCGTGTGCGCCCGATAACCCCCGGCGGCGGGGTTGTGGGTGCCCCCACTAAAAAACCGCCCATGAACATCATTTGGGCGGCTGGAATTCTCTGTAATGATCGGGGCTGTTACTGGTTGGCGACCAGCGCCTCAACATCGGTAATCATCTTTGCTTTTTTGTTGTCGGTATTCAGATTGACCCCGAATGATTCAAGAGCCCAAGCTTCGATCTTTGCCTTTGTCAGCTTGGCGAACCCCTGCGGCAGCTCGATCTTTTTGGCCTCTGTCTCCACGGCCCGCTCAACTGTTTCCTCTACCGGACTCCATACGCTGGCCCATATGTCATGGGTCTTCGTGTCCCGTGGGAACGGGTTAGGAAAATCGACAATCCGGTGTTCGTCGCATTTCTTTTTGACGACAAGTGCGGCTGTCAAAATGTCAGAACGCTCTACTCCAACCAATGCGGCAGCAATATCACCCTTATGACGAGGGCTGTGGTTCAGTGCGATATCAATATATTTGTTAAGCATTTTTCTTCTCCAGTCTCAATTTCTCGTACACCCCGAACACCAGCGCATCGGCGGATGTCATACCGAATCGAATGGCGTTTTTCTCATTCAACTCTACCGTTCTGCTAAGCCTCGCACCGTTAGTCATAACCTCACCATTATGAGGTGCCTTGATAGCGATGACAGGGGAGCGAAACCGGGGGTCCTTATATCCCTCAAACTCCGTTCCTTCCGGCGCAGGAATTTTGGTGGTCTTGAGATAGCTGCGCGCCACCTCAACGGCTTGTTCAAGAAATTCTGCTGTGTTCATCATCATCTCCTAATGAATGTTTGCTTCAGCCTTGGTCTGTCCCTGAGCCAACTTCATTTGCTGATCTGGGCGAACCTCCAGAGTTTCCTGCGCCGATTGCCAAAGTGATAAGGCGGACGCTGCATGTTCTCCCCAGACATCCACGCCCCAATGGCGAAACTGTGACCATCTCTGATCGGTCGCCGTATCAATGGGAAACTGAATATCCCCGTCCCGGTCTTTCCACAGCAGATAGAACCGCTTCCATCCTTCATCCATCCAGCCCCCGACCCAGGCCCCGTCAAAGTGAAGCTCGCGGTTTAGAAAGCTGACGATGGTCCGCGCATAGGTTCGCTTGTCGATAGGTGGCGGCATGCCGTCGCCGCGCTGCCAGTAGTTCCATTTACCGCCCTCACGTAGGACACATACCCATGCCCTTGTCGTCTCTTCACGCTCAAACCAGCCCCATAGGCGCGCCTGTAGCCATTCGTCCTTGAGACTGTGGGTACGACCGAATAAGCGGTCTTCGTCCTGCGTGAATTCACTGGGCAGGATAATCGTGGGGGATCTAGACATTGCATGACCTTGATGACTGGAGGAGCGCCTTAATCTTTTTCACTGCCTTAGCATCGGGGTTTCTTACCTTTTTTCCTTCTAGCGTTTCCTTGACATAATATGATCCCCAAAATCCCTTTACATGCCGAGGCCAAATATTCCAGTGATAGTGTCCCAAGCTAACGGACAACCATAAAAACGCTCCATACCTCTTTCCAGACACCGATGTGGCCGTGCTGTTATTCGGGAACTGCAAACAGATTTTCGGGGGCCAAGCGAGTAATAGCAGCCTGCCCAATTTCTCAATTTTGCGCATCATCTCCGTATCTCCTTAACCCAACATTTGATCAACCGGTGGCATACCGGGTGGCGTCGCTGCGTCTCCAACCGGCATTCCCTTCGCCGCCATATAGCCCTGCACGCGCTGTTTAATGACCTCCTTGTTGCCAAGCGAGGAATAATCAACGGCAAGGTCCATGACGGCCTCAATTGGCAGAACGCCCTTCTCAATCATCTCCATCAATTCATCGAACTGGGCCTCGACAAATGACGCCGACAACGGGGTTTCATCAAAGGACAAGGTGTACTTGCCCAGGGCCACATCGTTAATGATGCGGTCATTCACCCGCTGATTAACCCGCAACTCTTCGAGGCTTCCACCCTGCCCCTGAATCCGCACCAACCTCTCTTCACGGTAATGGTTCTGGATCAGCTCAAGTTTCTTGCGCCCCACCAGTTCACGGGTCCGGCTCATGTTGTCCATGTAGGTCTGAAGGCCCAACACGCCTTGACGTTGGCGGGCGATCATCGCCTTGCCGGATTTAACCTTGTCGTCCATGCCCATGGAATCACGATTGAGTCCGGAGATATCGTTCAGATCATCAGCCGCCTGATTCTCGAGGCGTTCGTTTTTCTGGTTGGGCGGCGACGGGAATATCTGTTCGGGTTTATTTCCCTTATATTTCCCCATAAAGCCCGGCGATGCGCCAAACTGTTCATAATTGGCCTCCTGCTCTTCGTCCAGGTCGTCTTCTTTATACTGCCAGCCGCCATTGGCTGTACGCTTGACCATATCGACGCTGGCGGAACGGTTAACGTTTATCTGCTCCTGCGGCGAGATCAGATCGTCCACCATGCCCCGTGTTTTCCCTCGACGGAAATAGGGGAAGTAGGGGATGACGGTCATTGTCTTGTAAGGCGACCAGTCGTCATGAACGAGAATATCGCCAACCGCTACGGTCCAGCGCAGGCGTTTCATCACCCGCTCGTCATAGCGCATTGGATTGGCGCGACCCTTCTCTTCGGCCTTATACGCGGCCCAGTCGAAGAATTTCTGTATTCGGCCCGGCTCCCAATCGTCCGGGAACGGTTTGAACAGTCCCGTCTCAAGGTCCATGGCGATCCGCATTTTCGTGCGGATATAATGCTGCATGTCGATCACGCGCACGGTTTTGCGGGTATGATCAAAGATGTTATGCAGAAAATCGCCCATGTGACCGAAACCGGCGTAATACCCCTGATCTTCTTCGCCACCAAACCGACGCCAGGGCGTGATTTCCTCGCCGTAGTCAATAACTGAGGCCGGAAGGCCGGTATATCCCCCACCTTCAACAAGCGGCCTTATAAGCGTTCCCGCGTCTTCCCCGTAGGTCTCCGTGATATCATGGACGCTGGCCCAGGATGTTGTGGTCACTCTGTTCCATCCGGCGTTGTTCGGGCCGGGATTGGGATCATAGGTATAGGCGTCACTGTCTGGATAGACAGAGAACGGGTCCAGCGCCGTTATCGCCGCCTCTCCCAACATATTTTCTTCGAAGCTCAGGCGGGTGTCATAATATCCCCGCGCTGTCGTAATACCATCACCGAAAACTTCCGCATCCACATAGGGTTGCTGGCTATTCTCGCTGATCTGCTTGCACAGTTTGGTTATGGCTTCCGCTGTCGCATCGCTGGACAGGTCATCTGATCCCGACAGGAACTTCTCATCCGTCCTGTTATTGCGGAAATACCCCTGAACCAACCGCACAAGTGGAGCGATCTTGTTAAAAGTCAGGGCTGCCCGGCCCATTCCGTCCATAACCTTCAGGTCGTCGGCGGACCACTGCTTACCTTCTACGAACTCAACGCACTTCTTGGCCTCTGTTGCCCATCCTCGTTGGGAATCGAAATCGCGCTGAAACCGCTCAGCCAACAGTTCAATGGTTTGCCATCTCTGCGGTGGCAGTTGCTTTTTGTCCTGATGAAGAGGTCCATACATGCAAACTGTCCTTTATCGCGCCATCCACGAACCGCGTCCATTTCCGGATTGTTGTCTCTTCAACCAATCCGGAGTGGGTTCTTTTGCCCCGTGGTCATATCCTTGAGCAAACTGTCTGAAACTGGCCTCGCCGTGGCTTGCGGCATCGTGACGCGGGGTGTTCTTGGGGACGCCATGTTTTTCGTCCCATTCTCGCCGGAATGAATCGAGATGTTTCACACCTTCGGCGCACTCCACCTCATCGAACCAGCAAGACGGCAAAACATTTCGCACCATCTGGATTCCATCCAGAATATTCTCTATCCGGGGCACCACGACGATAGGCTTAATACCCAGACTTTCTGCCGTTACCTTCCGGGTCTTACCGGACCCTAGCTCCCTGACTTCGACGTCATGTGGCATATGGTGTTTGGCAAATCGCGCTTCGCGGTCCTTTGCCCAATTATCCAGCCAATACGCATAGTGAGCGAGCCCCTCGCCGGAATTCTCGTAGTACCCGATGAACCTGTTTTCCTTGCTGACCCGCTGGTGCAGCCAGATCGTCATGTCATCGTTCATGCCGAGATCCCAAAAGGTGTTGACCGGGACTGTCGGTTCAAACGGGATACGGCAGATACGCCGATCTCTGCGAACACGAGACATTTCAGTTTTGTAATACGCTCCCTCAATGGACGCGGCGAATGCCTCCCCCGGTGTTGAAGGAAACTCCTTCCCCATATCGTCTTTCTGGGTTTCCTTTTTCAGGACGAACCACGCCTTTTGTTCGTCATCCAGCTCTATGCCGTGCTTTTTGCGCAGATCAGCGAAATACTTTTCATGTTCTGCTGTGACGATAACGTGCGTCGGGTCCATTCGGTAATTCGGATGCTTCCACCATGGGAAGAAATGAAACTTGAACTCCAGCGGCGTCAAAACCTTGCCCGCATCAGCTTTCTTCTGAGCATCGCTGGTCATGTCGTGAAATTCCCCGCTTTGCCCCTCAGCGGTCGACTCTATCCACGCCAGCGCTCCCTCATGGATCGTGTTCAAGGCGCCGGTCTTGATTTCCTTGGCCTTGTCGGGATTCCGCGCACATATCTTTCCGTATTCAGATATGTGCAAATACTGATAGGTGCCGGAACGCAGCGAGGCTCCCACCCGGATTGATGACCCGTTTGAGAACTCTATCTCTTCTGTCGAATCCTTGGATAATGACCGTTCTGCCCTTAGCCAGTCCGGCAGGTTGTCATAGGCAAACTTGATGATGTCTTTCAGAAACCGCTTAGCGTTTGGCAGGGTATCCGCAATAACGCCGGCTGAAGTGTTCGAATTGAACAGGCAGGCATCGAGAATGAAAATCTGAATGAATGTCGTAAAGCCCAACTGCCGGGCCTTCAATATGATATTCAGGTAATGCAGATCGTCCAATAAAGCCCATTGTGCCACGTTTAGTCGAAACGGGACCTTCTCACCCTTCTCCGTCTTCACGTGATAGAGGTTGTTCAGCCGCCACCTTTGGTCCCCCAGTCGCGCCTTTATCTCCTGGTAATCCCTTTGTGGTTCCGTCGAGTTCATTCAGAATATCTCCGAGGGAGTGTTTGTGCTCTATCGGTCCGCCGTCTTTGCCCGTAAGCTCCTGCCGTTCGCTATATTTTTCTTTTCTATGTGCCTTCAGCAAAACTACGGTCAATTGATCGGAATATTTCTTGACGGTGAGTGGACGTTCGGTTCCGGCATTGTCCGTTACTGTTGACATCTTTCCCTGATAGATAACCGGCTCATTTACTCCGACGAACGCTCTGCGGTGCGCCTCTGCCTCCAGCCGATCTACGCCCTCCTCTATAGCGTTGTCCCATTCCGCTGAAAAATTCGCATTCTTCTCGTCAGCTTTGAATTGATGCATATAACTGCGCGACATTCCTATTGCCTCTGCCGCCAAAGTTATGTTGCAGGTGTTTTTAAGTGCTGTGAGAAATTCTTCCCTACGCGCTGGTGTTAGTTTTGTTCTGTTTGCCATTAGAAGTTACCCGCGTCCCCTATTAACCTTTGCCTACAGTGCTCTTGCCTTCTGCAGTGGCAAGTTAGTTGTGTATAAAGGGCGTCACCCTGCCGCCGCACCAAACTCTTATCCACATTCCTGTGGAAAACTCGCACCACAGCCACGAAACACCGCCCACCTACGTTAAATATTTCTGTATGTGATTGGGTGCGTGTTCCTGGCCGTGTGACTTCTTACTTAAACTCGTTTTGTGTCCAGTTGGTGTCGCATGAGGTACAGCGTAATTTGCGTCGCACAACGTGCGAATACGTGACAGTTCCAAGCACCGCAACTAGGCCTTTCGGCGATGTGTGGGCTTCACAAAACACCCCCGTTGGACAAATCATATCTTCCGGGGCCATTCCCCACTCAAACCGCTCTGTCGGCTTCAAGGATGCCCTCCAGACACGAAAAAACCCGCTGACCGTCTCCGGTGCGGGTGCAACTCTGTCCATTAACGAAATGTAGTACATTTTTTCTGAAAACACAACATTCAATAGCGTGCCGTCGCTAAACACGACAATGAAGCCAGCAGCATGCCCTTAGCAACATCGTTCGTCATTCTGCTGATCTTGGCAAAAGCGTTGACCGTCATTTCCTCACCAACTATTTGAGCAAGGCATGCCGATCCCCGCAGGCCTACTGCCGCATATGCTATTCTCAGTTCATCTTCCGCCCTGGCCTTCGCCCTGACAAAGGCCATCTCTTCTTGTCCCTGCTTGCGTGATTTGTCGATCCGTTCCATGCCGCCAACCGCATATTGTACCGGCGTCTGGGCGACAAGGTAGTTCTGGCGGAAACGCTCTCCAGCCCCGTATTCACTACCCGTAATTACCCCCTTATCCCGCCAACGCTCAAGATTGGTTACAAACTGATTTCGCCTCACACCGGCAACCGCCGTTTCAACGGAATAGATCAGCCGTCCATCACCGGATATATGAACCTCGCGGTTGCCCTCTTTGCCGACAAAATAGGCGGCACCTCTCGTCCCCTGATTTTCAACGTCCTGAGCAGCGTTCAATGTGATGTCAATACCGTGGTTGTCAGTGACCTTCAATTTCTGCTCACTTCCCATTATCGCCCCCGGTGTCTATTGATCCGGCTGCATCATTGAACATATCAGGCGACCTTCGTCACTTTGTATGAGTGGCTAACAATGCCTTCTGATGGCGAGCCAACCACACACGGACGAACCCATGTTGTTTCGCCAGCTTGTAAGTGTCTGATATGACCCCGTCGCATATGCCATCGTGGAGAAGCATGACTGGAGTTTCTAGGCACCTCATGGACTGCTCGGTGGTCAGAGACGTAAACTACCGTATGCTGCTTAAGGGGCCCCTTACCTCGCCGAGCGCGCCTTTTGTTTATTGCTATGTCTGGTGTGATACGCTTCTGCTCAACTCCAGCGGAATTCAATATTCCCAAACACGTAAAAAATCCATTAGCCACGGAACTGCCTTCCTCAGTTCTTCGCGTATTCCATAAAGCTTCGTCCACAGGATACAGGTAGCCGCTCGGGATAACATAATTGTCCTCACAAAACATAAACCCCTCGTCTTGATCTATACAAATCCCGAGCGGAAGTACGTGCACGATTGTTTTTCCGACTATCCTAAACTCCATAATCCACTTATTTGATGCAAGATATATTGAAGTGGATTCACCGTGCATTGGATCGTCAAAGGTGTGTTCAAATACAAAGTTTCTGAACGGCACATCTATGCAACCGTGCTTGTAAGCCTCAAGGATTGAAGTTACAAAACCCTCATCAATGGAGACGTGCGGGAACGTGAAATATTGGGTTGCTTCGTTAGCAATAAATGCCGTTGTTTTTGCAAGATGATTATTGACTCCAAATGTTGATCCTAGCGGCTTTTCACAACTCATTAGCTGGTACTTGTCGCAGCCATTAATGGCGTCAATTAACTTGTGAACCCTCATGCTGCCACCTCCTCGTATCGACCGGTTCTGGGGTTGAACTTCAACTCCATCATTCCCACCTTGCCGAACCACCGGAACCTGATCTTTTTGACGTGAATTTCCGCAGTCGTTGGCCGGGACCCGTCGGCATTCCAGGCCCGGTGAACCACGATTCCAACATCCACCTTGTTTGCCCAATTTGCTGACCCACTGATGTCGTAAAGCCCCGGCGGCTCTGTCTGCTTATCCTTCATCGGTTTCGTCGGGTGGGCGACAAACCAGACATGAAGATCATGCGCCAATGCGAATCGCCTGATCTTCGCCAGTATTTGACTGATGTATTCGGTTTCCGTCATTCCTGCCGGGCGTTGATGATCAAACTCATTGTAGGGATCGAGAACTAAGCCCCTGATACCGTATCGCATAACGGCTGCCTTCGCCGTTTCAAGAACCCAATCTATCGTTGGGGATGTATCATCATCGGCACGGATGAAATTAAACCTTTCATCGATCCAGGACATTGCCCGCCGGAGGTCTCCCTCGCCCATTCTTGGTGCCCCGAAACCTTCCCAAAATGGTGCACCCACGTACTTTTCTGCCAGTTTTGCTATGTGTTCGTCTGGCGGGTTTTCAAAGCTGCATACGGCGATTTTCCAACCATGCAACATCGATAAATTTACGGTCAGTGCGTCTATAAATTCCGATTTTCCAGACTGGGGGTATCCGGTAACAACGGACACCATGCCGGTGACAATCGTCAAATACTTGTCCAGTTCCGGCCATCCGGTCGACATTCCTCGGTCTCGTCCACCATGGAATAGCTTCAAAACGTCGCTTTCAAAATGACCTGCCGTGAGTAGTGATTTTATGGGGTACGGCTGCGCCTGAGCGACACACTCCCGGAGAACTTCCGCACCATCCTGTGAGAGGACTTCATTGGCATCTTTTCGCGGGGCATCGTTAACCGTCGGCCACTGGACCCGATAACATTTTTCCTTGCCAATCCGACGGGATAGCTCCGCCTCTAAAGCCTGCCCAGGACCGTCGGCATCCGTCGCCAGTATAACCTTATCCGCCGATTCAATCAGTTCACGACAATTCCAAACATATTCGAAATTGGTGTCTTCTTCAGGATTGATCGGATCATCTTTGGCCTTCTTGGGTGCGCCTGTTGGAACCGACAAGATTCCATACATCGTATCAATTTCTGCCTCGATCATTGAGAGAGCGTCAATCTCCCCTTCAACGATTATCAGGCTGGTTTTGTCCTTTGCCGTATCGGCGCCATAGAATATTTTCTCGCAGCCTTTCTCGAGCGCAAAGTTTTTCTTCCCTGATCGGTATTTGACGTTAATAAGTTCGCCGTCTCGAAAATATGGAAACGCTACACAATCCACCTCTGCATCTTCCGCAGGTATCCAGTGCTTGGTTTCGTAAACCCCTGCCTTTTCCAAGGTTTCGGGTGTTATGCCCCGCTTCCTGAACCAACTCTGCGCGCCGGGTCCGAGAACCGTTTTCTTTTCGACTTTGGGTTTTGGTGGTGCCGACTTGATCGGTCGAGGTGGATGGTAATCACGATCCTCCCGGTCGTCGTGGAACCCTTCTGCCCAATCGCAACGATGGCAGTGGGTAACAGCGCTGTCGTGTTCGATTTTCACCGATACGCATTGGTCCTTTTTGTTTTTTCGTGTGTGACTGCATTTCGGGCACACGGTTTTGTAATTGCCCTGCGTGTAGGCTCGAAGGGTAACCCCTGCCTGCTTGAGTTTCTCGATAGCGGTTTGCATAATTTCTCCTCACAATCCAGGCACTGGTTGTGGTTTCTGAACCGCTTTGGTCAACCATGCCACTGGTTCAGTTTTGCTCGGAGCCTGGACCAGCAATGTTGCTAACTTTTCATCACCAACTTCTTTCCGCCATTTCCCGACGAGCGAACGAGCCTGTTTCTCAGTACTCCCGCCGTCAGTGAGGATACGAACACCGGTATCAAAAATTACCTTAACCGGATCATCTGGAGACGCTTCAGCGTCAGTATCTTTAGATACTGAATCCTTTTCCCCCCTCCCTCCTCCCTCTGACGAGGAATTTCCGAACAAGTTCGGAAATTGTTCGGAACTGGCGCTGTCTATAGGTGGCGCAGGTTCCGAACTCTCGTATGCTGTGGGGTGTTTAGTTACGTACCCGTTCGCTAATGGTTCGGGAGGCAAAGGGTAGTAACCCTTTGGACTCTTTGGCTTTTGAAATTTTGTGAAGTTCCGAATGATACCGTATGTCTTACCTTCGACCTCAAACCTCGAAATTTGGTTTGTCAGTAACAACTCCTGTAACAATTCGTCCATATCGCAGTTATCGGCGGGCAGGATTTGCATTTTCAACTTGAGTGGTTTCCACTCAAACACCCCGTTGTCGTCAGCGAAGTTCCGAACTCCGATGGCCAGAAGGCGTGCCAATGGGGAACCAGTTACGAACTCCTCATCCACCCATTGTTCGGGAAACGTGCTTCTTATTCGCGCCATTACGCTTCCCTCAATTCCAAATCCAAAAACAAAAGAATAAAATCCCGCTGCGTCATGCTTTCACGCATGTACCCGGAAAAATGCAGATCCATTAAAAACTTTTTCTGTCTAACTTTCGGCACACCCGACAGCTCACAGAGCAGGTCAAATTTAGTTTCTCCTGGCTGTGAAAATGTTGGGCGAGGGAAATTATCGTTCATTCCACACTTCACTCCGCCGCCTGCTTAGACTGGGCATCGGATGAATCCCGGATCGCGCAACGAATCTCGCCACAGATTTCCTCTACCTTTTGAAGTAGCTCATTGATGGCCCGTTCTTCGCACAGTGAATAATCTTCGCCATTTGGACTATCGGGAGATTTTGCCTGACGGTGGGTTTCCACCAGATTACCGACTTCATTCACCAGTTTCAGGACACGATCATTCGGGCATAAACCAGGTCTAGCTTCTGCTCCGATCACCCGCCCATGGCGAGTATGAAACGGTGGGGGGTTACCGGCCTCAAGACACGCCTTGTCCACTGCCTCAGCAATATCCAGCCCGTGTATGGTCATTGAATTGTCCGGATCAGCAACCTGATAAACCCACGATTGGCTTTTGCCAATCGCTTCCATCACTCCGCCAAGGCAGATGAAATCCATGGCCCGACTCATAGCGCCAGCCACGGTGTCCAGGTCTCTTGGTTTCGTCATTGTAATTTCTCCCGTTCATTACACTTCCAATCGTGGATCGACACAGGCAATGTGCCGGTATGCGATCCATCGAAGTCTTGAGAAGGGGAAATTTCTTGATTGCGTGCGTTATTCAATTTGACCAACCTTATTTTGATTGGACTACACCTGAATCACGCGCCATATATAGGAACGTGAGGGTGTGGCCTCCATGCGACATTCTCATATGTGACCGGGGCGTAGGGTTTAGCGACTTGCCCCGGTCGCGCTTATTTGACTACCTCTTTTGCTTTGTCAAAATAATCCATAAAACGTTGATACGTTCGGACAGTGAATCCACCGCCCCTCTCAATTCTGGAAAAAAATTTCCCATCATTGATTACTTTGTTAGCGGTTGTAGCCAACGCTTCGCCCGTTGTTTTGCGGTGCGCTTGCGCAGCGTTAATAAGGGAAGTTTTCAAATCCATACCTTTGATTAAGGGTTTTTTCCCTTATTGTCAATTCTTGCTATCCCCTATTACTGAGAATAATCTGTAATCATGATCAAGCTTGTAGGCACAGCCAAACAACAATCTAAACGACGGGGTCGTCGCAAACTCACATTTGATGACCTACTGGATGATTGGGATGAACAGGCCTCGCCAATTCGACGTAATCTCTCGTATTTAATGGTGGCCCGTGACTTGTCCGCTAGAGCTATCTCAATGGATGCGAATTTGCACGAAGATGCATTGCGGAACATATTGCGAGGAAAATCCAGCAATCCTAGGCGAGATACGATTGCAGCTATAGCAAATGTTTTTGGGCTCCCACCTGATGTGCTTGCACTCAGTTGGTTTGACTCAGAGATTGAACCGCCCGAGGATTCAGAAAGTTCCACTGAAGAAGAAATAAAAATCGTTCACGCCATTTATATAAGCATTGCCTCACTACTTGTTGCAGAACGAGGCGTTAGATCAGCGTCTTTAAAAAAGGCGCTTGCCGGTATTATTGAAGCCACTAATGGCGAGGTATTAGAGGCCCAAAACGGTGAGAAACTAAGCGAAGTTGAGCCATTTTTATTATCTGAAGGGCTAACAAAATACCCCCTGGTAGAAGTGATAACATTGATTCAAAATGCTATTACTTTTCGGCTTGGCGACAAGCCTCACACGAAAAAACTAACTTATTCTTTAATATATTCGTTAGAAGCACTGTCATCGATTTCATTGATTTCTGGCGACCAAACGCTACCGAATGCTCTCTTGCCGCTATCTCACACATTTCGAAGGGTGATACAGAGGGGAATAGTGAAAGATATTTTGAGGGGTGAAAAGTTTGCCGGTGATATTCCGGCACCTTCAAAAGCCAAATTAGCAGGCATTGTAACTGCTAGCCTTGCTGAACTAGAAACACTACATCACTTTGGCAAAGACGCTACGGATCCTCAACTTCTAGCCCGGAGGATATCCGACCTTGTTGTAGACAGCCATTCAATTTTGTTTCCCTCATCTCAGCCTCAAAACATGGTACCGATTTATCCTGTGTCTCAATCATCACCAATTCACTTGGATCAACCCCTTCCAAGTGGCTTGGGACTGGTCGCCCGACCACCTTGTTTAATAAATGAGGAATATGGAATCTGCATTTTAATGATATTCGACAATATGGCGCCTCAGTTTTCCCCTCAGGAATTGCTATACGCTAAACCAACACTAACCCCTAAACATGGAAGGCCAGTCGCTTTAAAAGTCAAGGATGACGGTTTTTCCATAGGACTGATACATTCACAGAATGACGATACTGTGACGCTCAGGTACCTTAATCCAGAGGGAACTTTTGATTTCAACGTAGCTGAAATAGAAGTTATTTTTTCAATTGTCGGGACTTTTTCTCTCGATCAATAGATCATCTAATAAGGGAAACTACTTGACTAAGGGATATTTCCCTTATAAAAATATCCATGCTAAACCCTAACATCACGCATGGAGACTCTCATGAACTATCTATCCTCCACCCCTGTATTGGCAGTGGAAACGCCTGCTTCTACACGCTGCCTGGAATCATTAATTGATGATTACTACGAAATTTCGGCACTGCTTGATTTGAATTTCGAAAAATATGACGCGCCTTATCACGCCGCCCGTCAGGCGGTTATCGAAGCGCCAGTACATACGCCTTCCGACGTGGCCTTGAAGCTTCAATGGTGCGCTGACAACGATCAGAACATGGGGCACAAACACTTCAAAGCATTCACATCTCCCATGATCGATGTGTTGAAACACTCTGCAGTGATCCCTCAATCCACCATTCCCACGCCTGAAACCGCCGCTGCATTTGCAGCATATAACAACGCTTCGGGCGGGGGGCTGTGATCATGGGTGAGATTATCAAGCTGCCCGCAACAACAATTCTCCGGCAGGGTGTCCGCAACCGTCGCAGGGAGCGCATGGAAAGCAGGGAGCCTGACGAGCATCCGGTAGAGGCGGGAGTAAGGCGAATGTTCGAACAGATCGCCGCAATGCCTCCCGAACTGACGAAGGCTTTGCTCGATCCACACACGGGCGCAACTGCCGAAATTATTTCGTTCCACAGCGCCCCGTAACGGCAATGTCAAACAATACGGTCGAATACCATCCTGTCATTCCTGACGGGGGACCCGGCATAGACTGCCCCCATGCTTCCGCACATCAAATCCATATGGGTGTGCGGATCGTAGACAGAGGCACAACCAGCGACGGTCATATCTGCCTTAAATGCGGAGAGGTCACGCCAGTTTCCGCCGAATGGGAAGACTGGTGGGATGGCTGGCTAGCCGCATGGCTGGAACATGGCTGGAACAGTGGCATAGGCCAGCGCCTTCAGCAGATGAGATTATCGGCGGAGCCGGAATATGGCTGAGTTCATCCCCTTTGACCCCGACGCACGAGAGTTCAACACCATCAAGGACGCGACTGCCATACTTCTCGAAAAAGCCATCCGGACACAGGACCGAAACCTGATGACAGCTTCGCAGAAAATCAGACTGATCGTCACCGATTACTTGTACGAGAAGACCGGCGTTGACCCGGTACTTGGACCCACAACACCGCCAGAGAAAGAGCCAGCATGAGCAGTATGACCAAAGGGGAACGCAATGATCTCGCCAGACTGGTTCGGCAACGTGGCCGTGTCATGAAGGCATGCGCCGCCAACACCGGCGACCGGAGCGCCGCCACCAACACCGGCGACCAGAGCGCCGCCATGGTTGAGGGAGAAAACTCTATCGCAATTGCGTCCGGCGTAGGGGCAAAAGCGAAGGCGGCCAGAGGGTGCGGACTTGTACTGTGTGAATATGACGATGATTACAACCTCAAAAAGGTTCACAGCGGCATTGCTGGCCGTGGTCGGATCAAGCCGGATGTCTGGTACACGATTAAAGACGGAAGGATGGTGGCAGCATGACGGACATCATTTTACCAGCCGAACACGCCCGCAGGTCGGCGCTATGCCTTTTGAAGTTGAGCGAAGCGGCAATTATGGATTCGCGGTGCCCATCCAATCCGGAACTGGTTGAGGCCGGTATTCCTGCCGCTACATCCGTCATTGGAAAGCTGGCCCGGCAAGGGGAGATTTCAGTTGAGGTTTATGGCCGCAATTATCGGGTGATTGAAATTCATGAAGGCCCGGCAAAAGGCCAGCGAACAGCCGAATGCCCGTGGGGCGGCAAGCCTTACAAGGTTATTACAGCTACCACCCAGGACCAATAGAGAGGTATAGAGAAATGAATAAAAAAATCCAAATAGACAATAAGAAAATGTCCATCAAAAAATTCACTCAAGCCCATGATTTAAGGGTTGAAGGTTACCTCAACCTGGAAGGCACCCAGATCGCCGCATTGCCGGACGGTCTCAGCGTCGGTGGTTCCCTCTACCTGGGCCCACACGAGGTGACTTTTCCGATAGACGGGAAAATGAAAATCGGTGGCGAGCATCACAGCATTGAAGAATGGGCAGGTTTCACAAACAGTCAAATCGCCGCAATGGACAAACAGATAGCGTTACGGTTTTGGAAGACCTGGAAAGAGCCGTTGCTGAAATACGCAAGGACCCGCGCGTCAGCATCTGCCGTGGCGGCTGAGTGATGCCTGCGTTTGGCAAAGAGCAGACAAATAACAGACAAGGGCCGCGAGGCCATATAACACGGAGTAGGCACTAAATGACGCGGAGACGGGTCAGGCTTCAGGAAACAACCTCAAACCGAGGGGCGGGCGTGTTTGAATGCGCCTGTTATTTGGGCAAGACTGAGGGCCAATTTGTGAAACTTTTGCCCGTTCTTTTAGACAGCGGATTTCCCCCGCCTGATCTCATTCTTGACACTTACGACATGGATGCCGTTGATCGCTGGCTTGACAACAGAAGCGGCATTGTCCCAACATTGTCCAACCTGGGGAACGACAATCATAGAGATAGGTTGCGCCTATGGGGAAAATCCGGGTGAGACATTTGGTACCAAAACCGAGTGGCTATTATTTTCAAGCAACGCCGAAGATGCGCCTGCATGGCATTGAGAGCGGCCCGCTTGGAAAAGACCCTGTTGCGGCCATGGCAGAAGCTGACCGGCGTAACCAGCAATGGGACTCCATCAAACAGCACCTGAAGGAATACGGGCGCGCGCCTGCTCCGTCCAGATACCACGATGGCACGCTTAACCACCTGTACCATGACAAACTCAAAAAATCGGCGGAATGGGATGACAAGGGCGAGCGGACCAAAGAAGAGATCGAGTACGCCTTCAAGATCATTTCTGAGATTTTTGGCGATTCTCACATACTGACCATCACGCCGGAAGACTGTATCGATTATTACAAAGTCGCGAGAGGCAAATTCTCCATCCACAAATGCGCCAAAATCATGAAATGGTTCCGGTATTTGTTCGGATATGCGATGAAAACACGATATTCAAACATCAAAGATAACCCGACATTGGCGGTCAAGGTAAAGCAACCAAACGCTCGGGATACCCTTTGGACTGAGGATCAAGTCTGGACCCTGATCGAAAAGGCGTGGGAGATGGAGTACTATGGTGCCGCTGTAGCCGTCCTGATGGCCTATGACACGTCTCTGCGCCCCGGTGACATAAGAACCCTCAAGCGTAAGCAAAGGGACGCTGAGAGCCTATCAGTGGTCACGAAAAAGACAAACAAGGCTGGTCGATTGCCGCTGTATCCGGAAACACAGGATTTGATTGATTTTTATTGGCGCGCATTGGGGATCGATCATCATCCCGAGGCATGGATTATTATTGCGCCGTCCGGCCGACCGTACTCAAAAGACCTGCTGGCTAAACATATCCGAATCATCCGCAAAGCCGCCAAGTTGCCTGAGCACCTACAATTACGCGATATACGACGTACCGGTTCATCCGAACGTGCATTGGCTGGCGCGTCCGCATTTGAACTGGCGTCGAGCACCATACATTCCATTGAGCATGGATCGCAGATACTGGATATCTACAATCCGCTCAACTATGACGCCGCCGTAAGCGCCCAGGAAAAGCGTAAAATCTATATGGAAGATCAGCGAAAACAGAACGCTTCGGGTACAGAATTGCCCAAAAAGTTTGAAAGCGCAGGCTGAAAAAGTTTGAAAGACGTATGCCCATAAATTGGAGTCTTGTTAAATGATTGATTTATTTGGAGAATATGGCGGGAGTGACGGGACTCGAACCCGCGGCCTCCGGCGTGACAGGCCGGCGCTCTAACCAACTGAGCTACACCCCCTTCGCATATATCCGAGGCCATTCGAAATGGCCCTGCCCGCGAGGGTCCGGGAGATTTAATGCAGCCCCAGTGGGGTGTCAAGCAATCTCCGTCGAGTGATGAAAACTAACCGGGAAATGGTCAAATTCCATTCGCGAATGGTGGGCGGTGAGGGGCTCGAACCCCCGACATCCACGGTGTAAACGTGGCGCTCTCCCAACTGAGCTAACCGCCCGTTACCAATCGTTGGGGAACATATAGCCGAGCCTGTCGAGAACACAAGAAAACAAATGCCGAGACGTGCGAATTTCAGACAAAAATAAACCGGACACCCGTGAGGGCGACCGGTTTATTGCCCACTGATCGAGAAATCAGTTAACGGAGGATTTAAGCCCTTTACCGGCTTTGAATTTCGGCTGGTTGGATGCCGGAATCTGAATGCTTTCGCCGGTACGTGGATTGCGGCCCGTGGTTGCCTGGCGTTTTGAAACGCTGAAAGTGCCGAAACCAACAAGACGAACTTCATTGCCGCCTTTCAGTGAAGCCGTAATGGCGTCGAACACACCGTCGACGGCTTTTGCCGCGTCGGCTTTGGACAGTCCGGAATCTTCGGCTACTGCCGCAACGAGTTCATTTTTGTTCATTTAGAGCCCCCTCTTTCATAAGGTGGTAGGTGTTAAAAAAACTCTCACGGGCCGCTCTTGGTTTCCCTGTTTGCCGCACCCGATTGATGCCGAATGTTATAAGCGGCCAGTCAAACAGGTCAATCGGGCATACGCACTTTTTCGCAGAAATCTGCGGGTTTCCGGCTAAGTGCCCAGTCTATAACGATGTTTGAGGGTGAGACTCTTGAGGAATTTATCGAAATCTCGCCACGGATACCTGTGATGAAGGCATTTGGCGGCTTAAAAGAGGCGAATCGGGCGAATCGGGCGAATCGTAAAAGGTACAAAAAGGGCGGAAAACCTTATGATTTCCCGCCCTTTTGAAGAATTATCAGTGGGTGACAATTTCCCCTGATTCATCATCTTCCTGACCTCCGGCACCGAGACCTTGCGGGACCTCTTTTTCGTCTTCGTCCCATTCGATTGGCGTTAGCGGAGATACCAGGGCCCGTTCCAGAACTTCATCGACGATGGAGACGGGGATGATTTCCAGTCCTTTTTTGACGTTATCCGGAATATCCTCAAGGTCTTTTTCATTGTCTTTTGGAATGAGGACAGTCTTGATCCCTCCCCTGAGCGCCGCCAGAAGCTTTTCCTTCAGCCCGCCAATGGGCAGGATTCGGCCACGCAGCGTAACTTCGCCGGTCATGGCAACTTCCTTGTCAATCGGTATGCCGGTTAAAACGGATACGATTGAGGTCACCATGCCGACGCCCGCTGACGGCCCATCCTTGGGCGTCGCCCCTTCCGGCACATGGACGTGAATGTCCTTTTTGGTGAAAATCGGCGGTTCGATTCCGAAATCGGTGGCGCGCGACTGCACATAGGACTTGGCCGCCTGAATGGACTCGGTCATCACTTCGCCCAGCTTCCCGGTAATGGTCATCTTGCCTTTGCCCGGCACCATAACCGATTCAATGCTGAGCAGTTCGCCCCCCACTTCCGTCCAGGCGAGTCCGGTGACCACGCCAACCAGATTTTCCTTTTCAATCTCGCCAAACCGATAACGTTTGATCCCGGCATATTTGGCCAGATTGCGTTTAGAGATTTTAATGACCTTGTCTTCGCTGGTGAGAATTTCCTTCACCGCCTTACGGGCAAGATTGGCGATTTCACGTTCCAGGTTGCGTACGCCTGATTCGCGTGTGTAATAACGAATTAGGTCACGCAGGCCCGACTCGGAAATGGACCACTCGCCTTCCTTAAGGCCGTGATTTTTGATCTGCTTAGCGATCAGGTGGCGGTTGGCGATTTCTATTTTTTCGTCTTCCGTGTAGCCGGACAGGCGAATGACCTCCATACGGTCGAGCAACGGTCCCGGCATATTCATGGTATTGGCCGTGGTTACGAACATCACGTCCGAAAGGTCATAATCGACTTCAAGGTAATGGTCGTTGAAGGTGTTGTTCTGTTCCGGGTCGAGAACTTCAAGCAGAGCCGATGCCGGATCGCCCCGCCAGTCATTGCCCATTTTGTCAACTTCATCAAGCAGGAACAGCGGGTTTGAAGACTTGGCTTTTTTCATGCCCTGAACAACTTTGCCAGGCATGGAACCGATATAAGTCCGCCGGTGTCCGCGAATTTCAGACTCGTCGCGTACCCCACCCAGGGACATGCGGACAAAGTTGCGCCCGGTCGCACGACCAATCGATTTGCCAAGCGAGGTTTTGCCGACACCCGGCGGGCCGACAAGGCAAAGAATCGGTCCGGAAACCTTGTTGGTACGCTGTTGCACCGCAAGGTATTCGATAATCCGCTCCTTGACCTTCTCCAGACCATAATGATCCTTGTCCAGAATAGCCTGCGCCTCGTTCAGGTCTTTTTTGGTGCGCGTGCGCTTTTTCCACGGAATTCCCAGCATCCAGTCGAGGTAATTACGGACAACCGTGGCTTCCGCCGACATGGGAGACATGGACTTGAGCTTTTTAAGTTCCGCCCGCGCTTTTTCTTCGGCTTCCTTGCTTAGTTTGGTCTTCTTGATTTTTTCTTCAAGCTCCGAGGTTTCGTCCTTGCCCTCATCGGTTTCACCAAGCTCTTTCTGGATCGCCTTCAACTGTTCGTTCAGATAATATTCGCGCTGGGTCTTCTCCATCTGGCGTTTGACCCGGTTGCGAATCTTCTTTTCAACCTGAAGAACACCAATTTCCGCCTCCATATGACCATAGACACGTTCCAGACGTTCGGAAACGGAATCCGTTTCAAGCAATTCCTGCTTTTCGGAAATCTTGAGGGCGAGATGGGATGCTATGGTGTCGGCAAGTTTACTCGCCTGTTCGATCTGGTTGATCGAAACGAGAACTTCCGGCGGAATTTTCTTGTTCAGCTTGATGTACTGTTCAAACTGGGCAACGACGGAGCGCGACAGGGCTTCGAGTTCCTGATCGTCTTCCTCCGCCACTTCAATCAGGGCCGCTTGCGCTTCAAAGAAATCCGGATTACTCGAAAAATTGGTGATACGCGCCCTGGTCGAGCCTTCAACCAGGACCTTGACGGTGCCATCGGGCAGTTTCAGCAACTGAAGAACCGTTGAAACGGTGCCGACGGTATAGATATCTTCGGGGTCCGGATCGTCCTGAGCGGCGTTTTTCTGGGCAACCAGAAGGATTTGCTTGTCGTCCTTCATCACGTCTTCCAACGCGCGTACGGATTTATCCCGACCGACAAACAGCGGCACGATCATGTGCGGAAAAACAACGATGTCACGAAGAGGAAGAACCGGATATTGTTCGATCTGATGCGTCACAGATTACCTGCCTTTTTGTACCGGGTATGAACTACTGATGTCGTATAAACAGAAGAGAGTTGGTTATTCTAACGCCGTTCTGCAAGCCCTGAATTGAGGAAATTCCGCTGTCAGGCGCTGGTCTCTATCTCTTCCTTGCGATCCGAATAGATATAAAGCGGTTTGCCATTTTCTTCGGCGACCTCGCGATTGATCATAATCTCTTCAACCCCGTCCATTCCGGGAAGGTCATACATGGTGTCGAGAAGAATGTTTTCCATGATTGAACGCAGGCCACGGGCGCCGGTTTTGCGTTCAACGGCCTTTGCGGCGATGGTGTCAAGCGCACCATCGGAGAACCCAAGCTTCACATCTTCCATTTCAAACAAGCGCTGATACTGCTTGACCAGCGCATTTTTGGGTTTTGTCAGAATTTCAACCAGCGCTTCTTCGTCCAGGTCCTCCAGAGTCGCCAGAACGGGAAGCCGTCCGACAAATTCCGGAATCAGACCGAACTTGAGCAGGTCTTCGGGTTCGACACCAGCCAGAAGCTCGCCGATTTCGCGTTCGTCTTCGGCCTGTACGTCGGCCCCAAAGCCGATTGACGAGCCCTTGCCACGCGATGCGATGATCTTGTCCAGACCAGAGAATGCGCCCCCGCAGATGAACAGGATATTGGTCGTATCAACCTGCAGGAATTCCTGCTGAGGGTGCTTGCGCCCCCCCTGTGGCGGAACGCTGGCGACCGTCCCTTCCATAATCTTCAGCAGTGCCTGCTGCACTCCTTCGCCCGAAACGTCACGGGTGATCGACGGATTATCGGATTTCCGGGAAATCTTGTCGACCTCATCAATGTAGACAATTCCGCGCTGGGCGCGCTCGACATTGTAGTCGGCGGACTGCAGCAGCTTGAGGATAATGTTTTCCACATCCTCGCCAACATAACCGGCTTCCGTCAGAGTCGTCGCGTCCGCCATTGTGAACGGCACGTCCAGAATGCGCGCGAGTGTCTGAGCCAGCAAGGTCTTGCCGCACCCGGTCGGCCCCAAAAGCAGAATGTTCGACTTCGCCAGTTCGACATCGCTGCTTGACGTTGACCCGTGGCCGAGACGTTTGTAGTGATTGTGTACGGCGACGGACAGCACACGCTTGGCCCGATACTGACCGATTACATAATCATCAAGCACTTCACAGATATCGGTCGGAGTCGGCACGCCTTCGCCAGTCTTGACCAGACTGGTTTTATGTTCCTCGCGGATGATGTCCATGCACAGCTCAACGCATTCGTCGCATATGAACACGGTTGGTCCGGCAATCAATTTGCGGACCTCATGCTGGCTTTTTCCGCAGAACGAACAGTACAGCGTGTTTTTGGAATCACTGCCTGTAGATTTGCTCATGAATACTCCGATCGAAAATCCGGCCTTGTCCTAACATAATACGCGTTCGCGACCAGAACACACAATGCAAAACAGGCACCATAACCCAATTCAGGCCATCAAATTCAGCTGAGTGTCGGAATTCCCGATAAGAATCCCTTTTTCAGTACAAACTGACCCTGAATACAGAAGATATAATGAATTGTCGGGATTAAAAGGGGGCAACCCGATCAATCATCTGATTTTTTTGCTTCTTTGGTGCTGGAGCTGTCGTCGTCTTTGGGGCGGTCTACGACAACTTCATCGATCAGCCCAAATTTTCTGGCTTCGTTGGCATCAAGAAAATTGTCCCGTTCGACTGCTTTTTCGATCACGTCAAGCTTCTGGCCGGTGTGTTCAACATAAATATCGTTCAGGCGGGCGCGAATTTTGAGAATCTCGCGGGCCTGAATCTCGATATCTGTCGCCTGCCCCTGGGCTCCCCCTGAGGGCTGGTGGATCATGACGCGTGCATTGGGCAGCGCATAGCGTTTTCCAGCAGCACCCGCGCAAAGCAATAATGACCCCATGGATGCCGCCTGTCCGATGCAGACCGTGGATACGTCGGGGCGGATGTAACGCATGGTGTCATATATGGCCAGGCCGGAGGTCACGACGCCACCCGGAGAGTTGATATAAAAGGAAATGTCCTTGGTCGGGTTTTCAGATTCGAGAAACAGCAATTGCGCACAGACGACGCTCGCAACATCATCATTAACCCCGCCGGTGAGAAAAATGATGCGTTCTTTCAACAGACGGGAATAGATATCATAGGACCGTTCTCCCCGATTGGTGGTTTCAACGACCATCGGGATCAGGTTGTTCATTTGAATATCCATGGGTCCGTTCATCGTGCGTTTGTTCCTTACTCTTGAGTTCGATGAAACAGGGTGCCGAAGCACCCCGTTTTCTAGTCTTTCTTTTCGGCTTTTTTAGCGGGGGCCTTTTTCTTTTTTGGTGCCGCCTTTTTGTCGCCGTCTTTGTCACCCTCGGCTTTTTCCTTGGGCTTCGCCGTCGATTTTTTTGGTTTCGGTTTGGCCTTTTCGGCTTTTTCTTCGTCAGCTTCCAGCAATTTCATCAATTCGGCGGTCGTGACGTCCTTGTCCGTGACAGTGGCCATTTCAAGCATGAAATCGATGACTTTTTCTTCGTAAAGCGGCGCAGACAACTGCTGCATGGCTTCAGGGTTGCCCTGATAGAATTCCATCACGGACTGTTCCTGACCCGGATACTTTCGCGCTTCCTCTGCGAGGGCGGCGGTGATGTCGTCCTGAAGGATCTGGATGTTGTTTTGCTGACCGGTTTCCGACAGCAACAATCCAAGACGCACGCGGCGTTCGGCGATTTGCCGGAACTCGGCGCGCTGTTCTTCTTCGTTGGAACCGCCTTCATCTTCGGCAGGTGCGTCTCCGTCCGCGGACCCGGCTTCCTGCTTTTTCTGTTCTTCGTACTGTTCCCAGATGGAGTTGAATTCGCCGTCCGCCATTTTCTGCGGCGTCTCGAAATCGCAAGCGTCCGCCAGTTGATCAAGCAAGGCCCGCTTCAGACGCAGGCGGGCAAGCTGTTTGAACTCCCGTCCCTGCTCTTCAAGAATGGCTTCTTTCAGCTTGTCCAGGCTTTCGATCCCAACTTTCGTCGCCAGTTCATCGTTGATTTCCGCAGGTGTGCCTTCGCGGATTTCCTTAACGACAACCTTGAACAGGGCATCCTTGCCCGCCAGTTCAGCGGCGCCATATTCATCCGGGAATTTGACATTTACTTCAACATCGTCACCGGAATTTGCACCCGTCAACTGTTCCTCAAATCCAGGAATGAAGCTGCTTGATCCGAGTTCCAGTTGATAGTCATCAGCTTTGCCGCCGGGGAATTCTTCACCATCGACACTGCCGACAAAATCAATGACAAGAACATCACCGTTTTTGCTTTTACGTTTCTTTGCGATCGGTTCTGTTGTCTTGTTGGCGTTCGCGATGTTTTCCAGAGCACTGTTGAGCTGTTCTTCATCCGGTTTCGGGTTCAGACGCTCAAGCTTCAGTTTCGAATAGTCTATCGCCTTGATTTCCGGAAGCGTTTCCAGCTTCATCGTGTATTCAAGGTCTTTGCCTTCTTCGAACGATGTGATCTCGATTTCTGGTTGAGACGCTGGCCGGATACCTTTTTCCGTCAACGCCTGCTGTGAAGAGTCGCCTACCGCACGCTCCAGTATTTCGCCCATTACGGATGGGCCGTAGCGTTTGCGCAGCATGGAGACCGGCACCTTTCCCGGACGGAATCCGGGAATAGTGGCTGTTTGCGCAATCTCCTTCAGGCGATGGCTGATTTTGTCTTCGATGTCTTTAGCGGGCAAGCTAACTTGATACTCGCGGCTTAACCCTTCGGATTTGGTTTCTGTGACCTGCATGAAAATCCCAACCGGAATGAATGTCGATTGCCCGGATCTAATCAACCGGACAATATGTGTGAATCCAACTCAATACGCTCTCGGGCAAAGTTGGTGCGGGTGAAGGGACTCGAACCCCCACGACTCTCGTCACCAGAACCTAAATCTGGCGCGTCTACCAGTTCCGCCACACCCGCACGCACGAACTCACCTCTGCGGCGAGAGCGGGCGACACTCTATACGAAGGTATAGGGATGTCAATTGCCTGAATCAGCGCTATCGAAGTCCTCATATTGACCCGGAAACCTGGGCGTTTCAACCTTTCAGAATACTTCTCAATCCGCTGGATGCGGTAATTTTCCCGGCCCCGGTGTAGGCCTCGTGATTCTCTTCAATCGCATCAAGGTCATAGAGGTAGTTGATCATGATTCCGGCGGACTGTTTAAGGCCATTTTCCGATCTGTCCCCTGCCCAGTTCAGGCGTTCCATGACGGCCCCGTTCGATAGATGGAAGTTGGCGACGGGGTCAAGGGCCCGGTCCTTGCGACCTTTCTCGTTGATCAGGTAATTTGCGCATAACCTGAGCAGGGGGCCTTTCAGTACATGACGCAGGTTTTCATCCTCCATCCAGTTCGGATCAGAGAGCACGCCCTTCAGTACACCCTTTGCCCCTCCATTTTTACCCGCCGCCAAATTGATCGCCTTGCGTTCCGCCGACGTCAGTAATCCGGCCTGACCCGCCGCCAGCGTCCTGTCGAGCCAGCCAACAAATCCAGGCACCGGCGAAAGGGTGGCGAAGGTTTTGAGGCCTTTCAGTTCGTTTGTAAGTTGCCCGACGACGCGTTTGATGAGGAAATTTCCGAAGCTGATCCCGGCAAGTCCTTTTTGAGCATTGGAGATGGAATAGAAAATCGCTGTGTCCGCGCTTTCCGGGTTACCCAACGGCGCCGTTTCATCAAGCAGGTCCTGTACGCTGGAAGACATGCCCCTGACCAGCGCCACTTCGACAAAAATCAAGGGTTCATGCGGCATTCTCGGGTGGAAATAGGCAAAACAGCGGCGGTCGGAATCAAGCCGGTTTTTCAAATCGTCCCAGCTTTCAATTGCGTGAACAGCTTCGTAAGCAATCAGTTTTTCGAGCAGAGCCGCCGGCGAAGTATTCCACGTGATGCGGCGCAATTCGAGAAATCCGACATCAAACCAGGATGCCAAAAGACCTTTCAGATCCTGTTCCAGGACTTTCAGCGCGGGGTCTTTGCGGGTCATGGGCAGCAAATCCGCGCGCATATCAACTAAAAACTTAACTCCTTCAGGTAATGCGTTGAATTGAGTTAATAATTTTACACGCGGAGCTTCCAGGGCACGTCTAAGCTTGGCCTCTGCGGTGGCGCGTTCCTGATCATTTCCCGCGCGGCGAACTTCACCGATTGTGGTGTCGATGGCGTCCCTGTTGAGGTCAAATTCCTGGGCCATCAGGCGCAAAAACCGCTCCTTGCCGGTCAAATCCAGCGCGAGATAGACGTGGCCGAGCGCGGCGGCCCGGGCGCGCGCAGAAACTTCACCGCCTTTCGCCTCCAGACAATCGCTCATCTGCTCACGTATGCGGGCCAGGTCGGCATCGGGTAAATCAGGCCGGTTGCTGGCAGCCGAAGCGTCATAAGAAGATCCGGCAATATTCTGCCATCCCTCCTTCAGGTTTTTGAGGGTGCGGTCGAGAAACCCGGATTTGGTTTGCAGCGGCATAACTTGAAGTTTGGGTAATTATGTTAGGTTTGCAAGCCCCTGAATCGCTTTATCATGATAAATTCAAAATGTAATACGAATTAATACCGTGTTCGAACCATGTTCATCGTTCTGTAATAGGAAGCGCATATTGTGCTCTTGGTCGCTTATAGAAACGTGCCCCCACACGTTTTTTCTTTAAGCCTCTCTAGTGTATCCGCCGGGTCCTTGGGCCCGGCGGACTTAGTTTGCAGTCCCTGGACCTTCTCCGTCGGCAAGTACCTCATACAGGACATCCGGCAGCAAATCCGCCAGATCTTCCGCGATCAGGCCGGGGCCGATCAGCTCTCCCGCCCGCCCGTGCATCCAAACACCAGCGCACGCCGCGTTAAAAGGGGGCATTCCCTGAGCCAGCAGTCCGGCAATCATACCGGCGAGCACATCTCCCGACCCCGCCGTGGCCAGATAGGGGGTGCCCGTCGAATTAATCACCGCGTGTCCATCAGGCGCGGCAATAACCGTATCCGCCCCCTTCAGCACGATTAGCGCATCTGTCTCTGCCGCCGCCTCGCGTGCCAGGAAAAGGTTACTGCCGTCAATCGCGAACAAACGCCTAAATTCTCCGGCATGGGGTGTCAGAATGTGATTTTTGTTCAAGTGGCGTTTCAGGGCGGATGGATCATCGGCAAAGGCGGTCAGTGCATCTGCATCCACTACCACACGTTTGTCTGTTTTCAGCGCCATCAGGACAAACTCTTTTGTTTCAGCGCTGGCCCCCATCCCCGGCCCGACAACAACAACATTTTTGCGCCGATCTTCCAGAAAGGATGAAAATTCCAAAATAGTATCCGCAGCGGATACGAGATTTCCCGGCAGACCGGCGCGATATATGTCGGCGGCATTGGCCGGCGCGGAAATACTAACCAGACCCGCTCCGGTGCGGCGTCCGCCGATCGCCACCAACTGAGCCGCTCCTGTCATTTCTTCGCCGCCCCGTACGACGACATGACCACGGGAGTACTTGTTGGTATTCATTTCCGGACGGGGAAACGGCGCTCTCCAGAGATCAGGGGTATTGATGAAAGCCGTAGGACCCATGTCATCGAGTACGGATTGCGGCATACCGATGTCAGCGATCACGAGCTCACCGGTCAGCGCCCTGCCCGGCATCAGAAAATGACCCGGTTTGGCTCGACAAAAGGTGATCGTCAGAACACATTCCGGTGCCGCGCCGAGTATCTGACCGGTATCGCCATGTATGCCGCTCGGCACATCAACGCCGACGCAATCCAGCTTTCCGGAGTTGATGACCTCAACACATTCAAGCGCGGTTCCGTCCACGGTGCGGCTTAGACCCGCACCAAACAATGCGTCTATGACAAGGGGGCGACTGTGCAGGATGTCAGCGACCAGAGGTTCGACCTTGCCGTCCCATCGTTGGGCATTCGCCGCCGCGTCGCCTCTGAGGTCCTTGATTGCGCCCAGCAGCGCCAGCCGGACCGGCCACCCTCTGTCTTTCAGCAATCTGGCAACAACAAAGCCATCGCCACCATTGTTGCCGGGACCACAGAGAACACTCACCGGTCGCTTCTCCCATCGGTTGACGATTTCCCGAACGACGGCGCCGCCAGCATGTTCCATAAGCTCCATCCCGGATACCCCGGCCTTCATCGCCAGCCGATCCGCCCGGTACATTTCCTCAACTGTCAAAAGAGCCGCATCATTCATAATATTTTGCCATGATCAGGGTTGCCGTTTCCGCGCAAGTTACGTAACTCATGCGCTTGCCCCGCATGATAGTCCCCTGCAGGCGTTTCGAAAATGATTTAACCCCGATGTGTGCGACGGAAATCAGATGCATGTAGTTGTTCTCGGTGCCGGTATTGTTGGGGTGACGACAGCCTACGCCTTGGCTTGTCATGGGCACGAGGTCACCGTGATTGAACGTCGGGGGGGAGTCGGCGAGGAAACCAGTTTTGCCAATGGCGGGCAGATTTCAGCAAGCCATACCGACCCCTGGCCGTCGCCCGCCGTCCTGATTAAGATTCTGAAATGGATCGGGCGCAGCGACGCTCCGCTGAAGCTGAAGCTCACCACGGACCCCAGACAATACGACTGGTGTTTGCGGTTTCTTGCCAATTGCACGAGCGCGAGAGCCAGGATCAACACCGAACGCATGCTTCGCGTCGCTCTTTATAGCCGCGAAAAGCTGCGAGAAACGGTGCTGGCGACTAAATTCGATTACGACAGGCGTGACAACGGCATGCTGCATATCTTTCGTAATGAGCAGGCCTATGCGCGGGCTCTCACACAGGCCGCGTACGTTCGCTCACTTGGATGCGAACGTGAAGCTGTTTCGCCAGAGCGATGCGTTGAAATCGAACCCGCCCTGACCGCGGTCAAGGGCGATTTGATTGGTGGATTTTTCTGTCCTCAGGACGAAAGTGGCGACGCCTACCGGTTTACGGTGAAACTGGCGGATGTGTGTAAAGCCATGGGGGTGTCGTTTGATTTTGACGTCTCCGTTGCCGCTTTGAAGGCGGCAAATGGATGTGTAGCGGCAGTCGAAACCACTTCAGGCACCTACCGTGCGGAAGCTTGCGTGCTGGCTAGCGGATGTTACTCCGCAGCCATCGTGGAAACGCTCGGCCTCACGCTTCCGGTTTACCCGGCCAAGGGGTATTCCGCCACCCTGCCGCTTGCAAACCCTGAAACCGGACCTTCGGTCAGCCTGATCGATGACGAAAAAAAGCTGGTGTATAGCCGACTGGGAGACAATCTGCGAATCGCCGGAATGGCCGATATCGGGGGATACGATCTGCGAATTGATGACGCCCGCGCACGTCAGGTGTTGAGCGGCGCCATCGGTTTGTTGCCCGGCTGTGGCGACCCGCTTGGTGTTGAGTATTGGACCGGTCTCAGGCCGCAAACGTCAGACAGTGTCCCCGTTATTGGACGCACACCGTTCAGGAATCTGTATCTGAATACCGGTCACGGTACCCTGGGTTGGACGATGGCGTCGGGTTCGGCGGCGATCATTGCCGATCTGGTGTCGGGAAAAACACCGGATATTGACTTGGCGGGGCTGGAGATGGATCGTTTCACTCAATGGCCCCGGCTGTTTCACCGCATCAAAGGAGTATCGTCATGAGAGCCATGGTCCTTAAATCCCCCATCGGAACGGATGGCCTGGAACTTTCCGAACGCCCCGACCCCGTCGCTGGTCCTGGTGAAGTGCTGGTCCGCCTGCGCGCGGCATCCCTGAATTTTCGTGACAGCCTGATCCTTAAAGGTGGATACCGATCACAACAGAAACAGGAAAATCTGATTCCGCTGTCTGACGGGGCCGGTGACGTCGTTGCCTGCGGCGAAGGTGTTGACGGGTATGCGGTGGGCGAACGGGTTATCGCCCTGTTCTGCCAGGACTGGATCGCCGGGGAACCCGACCAGCAAACCATCGAAAGCCGCTATGGCCGAGACCTGGACGGGATGCTGGCGGAACTGAAGGTGTTCAAGGCGCATCAGCTGGTAAAGACACCGGACTGCATTACCGATATTGAAGCCGCCGCCCTGCCCTGCGCGGCCCTGACTGCGTGGAGCGCCATTGTCGCCGAAGGCCATACCAAAGCGGGCGACCTGATCCTGACACAGGGAACTGGTGGTGTTTCCCTGTTTGCCCTTCAGTTCGCCAAAATGAGCGGGGCCAGGGTCATCGTGACATCCTCAAGTGACGCCAAACTGGCCCGGGCCAGGGAAATGGGAGCGGATGAGGTCATCAATTACCGAAAGGATGAAAGCTGGGGCAAAACCGCGGTGGCGCTATCAGATGGGCGCGGCGTCGATAACGTCATCGAACTCGGCGGTACCGAGACGCTCAAGCAGTCGCTGATCGCGGTCCGTCCCGGCGGAACGCTGTCCATGATAGGCGTGCTTTCCGGTGCGACGTTCGGAAATGCGCTGCTGCCATTTGTGGTCAGCCGCAAGGTGCGTATGCAGGGCGTCACTGTTGGCAGCCGGGAACACATGAGCGATATGCTCCGCGCCATGGAAACGCACCAACTCAAGCCTGTCGTCGATAAAGTTTTCAGACTGGAGGACACTGCGCAGGCATTCAAGCATCTGGATTCAGGCACGCATTTTGGCAAGGTCTGTATCGAATTCTGAGGCCATATCTTTGAAACTTCAGATCGTCCTCGACAAAAGCGGGCTTCACTTGAGCAGTTTGTCTATGGATTGCAAATCTGGTTGAGCCGCGAGCCTGACGCAATCATCCAGTGATCGAAACGCCTTGACGAGCGCCTGTCCGTTGGCCGTCAGTTCAGCACCCCCCCCCTGCGCGCCCCCGACCACGGTCTTGACCATTGTCGTTCCCAAGGCTTCCGTCATGGTTTCCAGCAGGTATTGCGCCCGCCGGTAATCCATTGAACATGCTTTTGCCGCCGATGAAATTGATCCGGTTTGGGAAATTTGTTCGAGCAGATTAATTTTCCCGGGACCGACGGCGCCATTGCCAACCCGAATCTTGATCCGGATTTCCGCCTTGTCGATCGTCGTTTTTTCTTTTCGGTTTGTCATTTTAACTCCCTTTGATCAGCATAGAATAACCTGGGAAATTGCAAATGTCCTTACTTTCAGTAACGTTATGTTTTTTTTGACATAACGCTTTCTGCCTGTTAGACCCAACTCGAAATTAACGATTTTTCCAGGCAAACGGGTAAGGAAATTTTACCGATGAAACGAATGAAATTATTATACAGCTTTGTCCTGTCATCGCTGACGGCGTTGGCACTTCTTGTTCCCGCAGCTCAGGCGGAACCCCCATTCATAACGGTCGCCTCAACGACATCGACGGCCAATTCAGGGCTGTTTGATTATATTTTACCGATCTTTACAAAAAAAACCGGCATTGATGTGCGGGTCGTGGCCGTTGGGACAGGACAAGCCATCCGAATCGCCGAAAAGGGCGATGCAGACGTGCTGTTCGTCCATCACCGTCCGTCCGAAGAAAAATTCATTGCCGAAGGATTTGGGGTGAAACGTTACGACGTGATGGTCAACGACTTTGTTATCGTCGGCCCCAAGAGCGATCCCGCTGGCATCATGGGCGGGCATGACGCAGCCAAGGCTTTGTCAGGTATCGCTGCGAAGAAGGCCGTGTTCGTTTCTCGCGGGGATGATTCCGGCACGCACAAGCGGGAGCGTTCGGTGTGGAAAGCCGCCGGTATTGATCCGCTGAAGGCGTCAGGCACCTGGTATCGGGAATCGGGTTCGGGCATGGGGGCGACCCTCAATACCGCATCGGCGATGGAGGGATACACCCTGGCTGACCGCGGGACGTGGTTGTCGTTCAAGAACCGTGGCGCTCTGGTGGTTCAGGTCGAAGGTGACAAGCGCCTGATGAATCCCTACGGCGTTATGCTGGTCAACCCAAAGAAATACGCCCACGTGAAGGCTGAAGAAGGCAATAAATTTATCAATTGGCTGATTTCTAGCGAAGGGCAGGCAACTATCGGTTCGTTCAAGATCAATGGTCAGATCCTGTTCAAGCCCAACGCCGCAAAATAGCAACCCCCCGTACGGGGCTTGAGGTTCCCTCCGGGAGAATGAATTGTTGACCTGCGGGTTAAAATACATCCTTTTAGAGGCATACGTTGATATGAACCGGCGGTCCCTGGTATGGAATTCTTGATCCCACTTGCTGTCGCCACCCATGTGACATCCGCTGTCATATGGGTTGGCGGCATGTTTTTTGCCTATGTGGTGTTGAGGCCGTCCCTGGGCGTGCTGGAATCGCCGTCGCACCGCTTGAAGCTGTGGACACAGGTATTCAGTCGTTTTTTTGTCTGGGTGTGGGCGGCAATCGCGGCATTGTCGGTAAGCGGATATTATTTGATATTTGCGGTTTACGGCGAACTGGCCAACGTCGGAGTTCACATTCATCTCATGTATTCCATCGCCATGGTGATGTTCGTTCTGTTTTTCGCCCTTTTCTTTGGCCCATACCGGCGATTTGCAGAAGCCGCAGGTGCCGACGACTGGCCGACGGCCGGGGAAGTCCTGCCCGCGGTCCGGCGTATCGTCTTGATCAATTTGGTGCTGGGTCTGCTCGTCGCGATTATCGGCGCATCAGGGCGTTACTGGTTGTAAAACGACGCCGCCAGCTCAAGTGTCCGGTTGAGCCCGTATTCCGCTGTCAGTCCCGTTGATTCTGAAAAGGAAAATAAACCGAATTCGTCGTGTTCGTGACTGAGTTTGACGTCTTCCGGTCCGGCGTCCGTTTTGGCGAAATAAACCACGACAAAAACATCAAGCAGCCCTGGCCTTGGGCGGACAAAGCTGTGAAACAGGGGGCCAGCCTGACAATGAATATCTGTTTCTTCCAGAACTTCACGCATCATGGCGTTTTCCGGCGCTTCGCCCTCCTCCAGCCGCCCGCCCGGAAGGCTCCAGTCGCCATTGGATTTGCGCACCAATAACACCTTTCCATCCATGAGAATCAGGCCTTTAGCGGAAACGCGATAGGATGATGACATCGTTGAATACCTGCTGTCCCAGCCTTTCAGAGTAACACAAGCGGCTCGTTTCATCCCGCGCAAATCTGTAAAAACGGAAAGATGGCAACGATAGATCGGGACGGTTATAGTCCACCAACGCCATTTGCTTCATTTTTTCTGAAACGGCCTGCCCTGATATGAATATTGATTCACGCATTCACGCCATTCACTCGGAAATTACGGCCATCCGCCGTGATATTCATGCGCATCCCGAACCGGGTTTCAAGGAAACCCGGACGGCTGATCTTGTGGCGGCCGACCTCGAAAAATTGGGGATCGCCGTGCATCGTGGTTTGGGCAGGACCGGGGTTGTCGGCAGTCTGAAATGCGGGTCATCGGATCGGGCCGTGGGGTTGCGCGCCGATATGGACTGTCTGGTCATGGATGAACTGAACACATTCGCGCATAAATCCACGGTTGACGGTTGCATGCACGCTTGCGGTCATGACGGACACACCGCGATGTTGCTGGGCGCAGCCCGTCACCTGGCGGAGACTCGCAATTTTAGCGGAACCGTTCATTTCATCTTTCAGCCGGCGGAAGAGAGTTACGGCGGTGGCCGGGAGATGGTCAATGACGGCTTGTTCGATCTGTTTCCCGTAGATGCCGTATACGGCATGCATAACATGCCGGGGTACCCGGTGGGTGAATTCGCCATCGTACCGGGGCCCATAATGGCGTCATCGGACAGATTCTACCTCACCATTCTGGGTGTTGGCGGGCACGGTGCATGGCCGCATCAGGCCGTAGACCCGGTATTCGTCGCCGGTGAAATCATTGTTGCCCTGCAGAGTATCGTCAGCAGAACTATCGATCCGATGGAATCGGTTGTCGTCGGCGTGTCTCAGGTGCATGCGGGCTCGGCAGTCAACGTCATTCCGGACGAGGCCAGATTATCCGGTACGGTGCGGACCCTGAGCGCTACCATGCAGGATCACGTGGAAACCCGTATGCGGCAGGTGATTGAAGGCATCTGCCAGGCTCATGGTGCGAAAGCCGACTTTACATTCGAACGCGGTTACCCGCCGACCGTCAATCACGAAGCCCAGACAAGACTTTGCAGCGCGGTTGCGGCCGGGCTTGTCGGTGAACAAAACGTCGTTTCGCGCGGATTACCGCAGTTGGGAGGAGAAGATTTCTCCTACATGTTGCTAGAGCGCCCCGGAGCTTACATATTTATTGGTAATGGCGACGGTGACGGCGGCTGCATGGTGCACAACCCCCACTACGATTTTAACGACGATATCATTCCGCTCGGCATTGCTTATTGGACACAACTGGTGGAAACAGAGCTGGCGAACAACTAAGGCTTGCAAGTTCCAATTTCACAGGCGTTCACACGCCATAAATAATTTTGACATATCAACCGCCTAAAACAACCTCCCTGTCGATGATTGCGGTCGTGAAACGAACATGAACCTAAAAGAATCCCTGTTCGGACTATGTGTGTTTATTTTACTTGCGCTGGTGATGACCTCTACCGATGCTGTCGAAACCTTTTTTGAGTTTACCCGTGAGCACGAAAGTTGGGAACTGGATGAAGGTATTGTTATCGCTATCTCGATGATTGTAGGCGGGATGGTTTTTTTGCTGTTCAGGCAACATCGCCAAACCAAAGAACTGCAAATCGAAAAGGAAATCGCCAACAGCGCATCAAAAACAAAATCACAGATGATCATAACCGTTGGTCATGAACTGCGGACCCCCCTGACGTCAATTCGCGCGGCATTGGGGATATTGCGGAAAAATAAACCTGAAAATTTTGACGATCAAACGCGCGAGCTTCTTGATCTTGCGGAACGAAATGCGTTGAGGTTGATCAACCTTGTTGAGGACACGCTAAGCGTTGAACGCATCTCAGGGAATTTGGTCGAATTTGCCTATTCAGATATTTCAGTCAGCGGATTGTTGCGTCAGGCTTTTGACGAAAATCACCTTTCCGGATCAGAGTCCGGTATCGCGATCAGGATGGAAGCGACCGAGACTGAATCGTATATTCATGCAGATGAAAGCCGCTTGCTGCAGGTGTTTTCCAATATGACCTCGAACGCGGTCAAGTATTCTGAAGAAGGTGATGAAATTGTTATCGGGTCGAAGGAAGGTGTGGGAACGCTTATCTTCTCTGTGAAAGATAGCGGAAGCGGAATTCCCGAAGAATTCCGGGACCACGTTTTCGAAAGTTTCGCCCGCGCCGATGCGTCCGAAAGCTTTCATGAGGGAGGCGTTGGACTGGGTATGGCAATTTCAAAAGCGATCATTGAGGCCCACGGTGGGAAAATCTGGTTTGAGTCTGAATTGGGTCGCGGATCGACGTTCTTTTTTGAACTGCCTGAGATCAAGCTATAATCCCTTCTTAAATCAAAGCGTCGGCGCGCCAGTTTGCTAACGCAGACAAGACAGTTCCGGGCAATCTCGCTCATGGCTGAGATAGCTCTGGACACGGCGTTTCCCTGTGGGCAAAAGTCCGGGTAGATTTGTGAGGCAGTGGGAAATACTATGAAAGCTGGAGATGTCGAGATCATCGATAAGGAAGATGCCTACGGTGGGTATTTCCGAGTTGATCGTTACCATCTGAAACACCGTCAGTTTGAAGGCGGCTGGGGCCGCGAAATTTCACGCGAAATTTTCGAGCGAGGGCATGCCGCCTGCTGTCTGCTGTATGATCCCGTCCTCGATAAACTGGTGCTCATCGAACAGTTCCGTACGGGCGCCTTCGCGGCGCTGTCATCGCCTTGGTTCGATGAGGGGCAAACGTCTCCCTGGCTGATTGAAATTGTTGCCGGGATCATCGAAGACGGCGAGAATCCTGAAGACGTCATACGCCGCGAAGTCCAGGAGGAAGCGGGGTGCGACGTTGAGGAACTGGAACCCCTTTTCCACTATCTGGTGACACCGGGTGGGTCGTCGGAATCCATGTTTTCGTTCATCGGGCGTGTTGATGCATCAAATGTCGGTGGGATTCATGGTCTTGAGGCGGAAGGCGAAGATATCAGGGTATTGGTGGTCGATGTAAACGAAGCGTTCGATATGTTTGATCAGGGACGCGTTATCAATTCCATGACCATGATCCCCCTGTTATGGTTCCGGTCGCATCATCAGGGCGTCCGCTCCCGCTGGTTGGCCGCCCGGTAAACAACTTCTGTTGTGGCCAAATCCGTTGCCGCACTTGATCCGGTTTCAATTCCCCCTTATTTTTGATGTATTGAAATTTTAAATTACACATATACGAGGGAAAATATTTATGGATATTCGTAGGGGGTTTGTCGAGACCGTCGGCAATACACCGCTTATCCGCCTGAATCGGCTTTCTGATGAAACCGGCTGCGAAATTTTGGCCAAGGCGGAATTTCTCAATCCCGGCAGTTCGGTAAAAGACCGGGCCGCCCTGTTCATCATCAGGGAGGCAGAAAAACGCGGTGCTCTGAAGCCGGGCGGCTTGATTGTTGAGGGAACGGCGGGTAACACCGGGATTGGTCTCGCTCTTTGCGCCAACGCCCTGGGGTACCGAACAAAAATCATCATTCCGGAAACGCAAAGCCAGGAAAAGAAAGACATGCTGCGGCTGTGCGGCGCCGAGCTTGTGGAAGTCCCGGCGGTTCCGTTCAAGGACCCGAACAACTATGTTCATGTGGCCGAACGAACCGCCAAGGAGTTGGCGGAATCTGAACCCAATGGCGTGCTGTATGCCAACCAGTGGGATAACACGGCGAACCGTCAGGCCCATATCGAAGGGACCGGGCCGGAAATGTGGGCTCAGACCGATGGCAAAATGGACGCCTTTATTTGCGCGGTCGGCACGGGCGGAACACTGGCGGGATGTGCGACTTATCTACGTGGGCAAAACCCGGATATTGTGATTGGTCTCGCCGACCCAGCCGGGGCCAATATGTACAATTATTTCACCACGGGCGAACTGACGCCGACGGAAGGGTCCTCCATTACAGAAGGCATTGGTCAGGGCCGGATTACCGGAAACCTTGATGGGCTGACGGTTGATAAACCCTATTTCATTCCCGATGCCGAAGCGGTTCAGGTCGCATTTGACCTGCTGAACCAGGAAGGCCTTTGTGTCGGCGGATCAAGTGGGATCAACGTCGCCGGCGCCGTCAGACTGGCTAGGGATTTGGGGCCGGGACATATGATCGTGACGCTGCTGTGTGATTACGGCACCAGGTACCAGGGAAAGCTTTTCAATCCGGCGTTTCTGCGCGAAAAAGGACTCCCGACCCCCGATTGGCTGGAGTAAACGCCCATGGACTATACCAACCCCGATGCCCTGGTTTCGACCGACTGGCTTGCTGAACACCTGAACGCACCGGATGTCCGGATTGTCGATGCTACATGGTTCATGCCCCAAGCGGAACGCGATGCCAGGGCCGAATATGAAGCATGTCATATTCCGGGTGCGGTTTATTTCAATATTGATGATATTGCGAATACGGATTCTGACCTTCCTCACATGCTGCCGTCGGCGGAAAAATTTTCCAGCCGGGTGCGCAAGCTGGGCCTGGGGGACGGAAACCGAATTGTCGTATACGATGCAAATGGCGGATTCTCCGCCGCCGCACGGGTATGGTGGATGTTTCGGGTGTTTGGTCATGAAGACGTTGCGTTCCTGAACGGTGGGTTGCCAAAGTGGCTGGCCGAGGAACGACCGGTCGAAGATATTCCCCCGGTTCCGAGAGACCGCCATTTCACGGCCCGCGTGAACCATTTCCTTGTTCGTGACGTTGGTCATTTGATCAAGAATGTTGATACGAACAAGGAAATGGTGATTGATGCGCGAACCGCCGGGCGGTTCGCCGGAACGGATGCCGAACCTCGTCCTTGCCATAAAAAGGGACATATCCCAGGCAGTGTGAACCTTCCGTTTATGGCGTTGCTGGATAAGGATAATCATCTGACGTTCAGGTCGGCTGACGAAATTTCAAAGGCCATGGATGAGGCCGGTGTGGATACCACGAAACCCATGGTAACCAGTTGCGGATCGGGTGTGACGGCTGCTATCTTGACGCTGGGTTTCTATTTGCTGGGCCATGAAGATGTCGCCGTTTATGACGGGTCCTGGTCCGAATGGGGGGACCACTACGACACCCCCGTCGTTGGCCCCTGATCTTCCGCTACCACTGGATTTGTTATTATGGGCGAACATGCCATGATTACATCTGTCATCACCTATCTTGAGATGACGGCGCGCCCCACCTCTCCGACCCCTGCCCGCCCGGCCCGTAAAATCGCCTTGCTGAGGGCTGAAAACCCCACCGTTTCCTATTGTAGATACCTCTACGATACGGTCGGGAAAGATTATTACTGGTGGGAGCGGCGCAGCATGAGTGATGAAGACCTTGCCGCAATTGTTCAGGATGAAAAGGTCGAAATCTACACCCTATTTGCTGGCGGTGTACCGGCCGGTTATGGAGAGCTGGACAGGAGAAATTCACCCGATATTGAGCTCGCTTATTTCGGGCTGCTTCCCGAATTCATCGGTCAGGGCCTTGGCGGATATTTCCTGCGCTGGATGATTGACCAGGCCTGGAGTTACGAACCCAAACGTCTGTTTGTTCACACCTGCACCGAGGACCACCCGGCGGCGATCCATAATTACCAGCGCCACGGTTTTATTCCCTACGATCAGGTTACCGAGGAAATTCCAGATCCGGCACAGTCCGGTCTGTTTGATTGAGGCCTAAAAATGGATATCGGCGTTACAAAAGAGATCAAACCCCAGGAGGGCCGCGTCGCCCTTCTGCCGCGTGAGGTGCTCCAGCTGACGGTTGACGGACACCGGGTTGACATTGAAACCGGTGCGGGGCTGCTGTCAGGGGCATCGGATGAGGACTACATCGCTGCCGGAGCAAAAATATCAGATGACGCGAAAAGCGTCTTTACCAATAACGAGATGATCATAAAGGTGAAAGAAATTCTGCCTGATGAATACGACCTGCTGTCCCGGCGCCATATCCTTTATACCAATATTCATTCGGCCTCCAATCGGGAATTGACGGATGTGCTGCTCGACGTTGGGATGACGGCAATTTCGGCCGAAGATACGCATCAGGACGGATCTCCAAACTGTCCACTGGCGGGTGAGGTCGGCGCATTTGAAGGAGTCAGGTTGTGCCTTGCCCCCCATGGCGGTCGTGGCCGGCACTTTTTACCTCATTTTGGCGCCCCTGCCCTGAAGGCCGTCGTTATCGGCCTGGGGCTGGTCGGACAGGGGGCCGTGCGCACCCTGACGCAGCTGGGAGCATCCGTGATCGGTCTCGACATTACCTCGCGTGCGCGCAAAATAGCGTCCTTGACCTGGAGCAATCGTGATTTTGTTGCCGATGATGTTGCCAACCTGGGTAACCATCTGGAAGATGCCGACCTGATCATCAATTGCGTGCTCTGGCCCAAGCACCGTGAAGATCACCTGATCTCGCGCGACATGCTTGGAGACCTGAGACCGACAACGGTGATCGTCGATATCTCATGCGACGAAGGTGGGGCGGTGGAAACCTGCCGAAGTACGTCATGGGATGATCCGGTGTATGAGGTGGACGGCATCCGACATTTCTGTGTCGATAATATCCCGGGCGCGGTGCCGGTAACGGCGTCCGCCGGATATAGTCAGGCGATTTTTCCGTTTGTTTCCCTTATCGCGGAGCACGGCGTTATTGACGCCTGTAAACAGGAACCCTGGCTGGCAAAGGGCCTGACCTGCCACGATGGAAACCTGATTCTGGCCGAAACTGGCAGGGTGCAGGGGCGCACAACAATTCCGGTAGATGTCTATCTGAATAACGCTTAAGATGGTTTGGAATAATAACAGACTGGATCATTTTATGACTAAAAATTCAAGTTTGTCCCTTGGTGGTTTGTCGGGTCATTTGGCAAATATGAAACTGGGGCGAAAGCTGACTGCCGGATTTGCCGCCGTCATCTGCATATTCATTGCGGTTGTATTCCTCGCCCTTTTCAATCTTATAAAAATCGGTGAAGAAGTTGAAAATATGTCGGAGGCGACGGAAGAGCTCGCGCTGGCCGCGGACATAGAGCTGCAATTTCTGAAGATGAGCCGCGCCGCACGGAAATTTGTGCAATATGGCAATGACGCATCGGAAAAAGCTGCGCACGAGTTTGAAAAATCCACATCCAAGGCCATTGATGAAGTAAAGGCCGGGGTGAAAATCGAAAAAATTCAAAAAACCGTAACCGAGATTGAGACGGCGTTTACTTCCTATGCTCAGGACTTTCAGGAGGTTGCAAGGCGGAGACATAAATTTGACGCGCTTGTGAACAAGGAACTGGAACCGGCGGCGGATAAGATGATCGAGGAACTGGATGCTTTGATTGTCGAGGCGCAGTCTGAGCACGACGAAAACATGACCAACAATGTGAGCAAAGCGCGTGAGCATGCATTCGTCATTCAGGTTACGACCGGGCGTCTGCTTTTTGAAGACAAGTCGGAATACGCTAAAAAAATCAAAGATGAATTCATTGCATTCGAAAATATGCTTAAACAGTTGGAAGAAAGTAGCAATTCGGATCGTGAACGCAATCGCGTCAAGGAACTCCAGGTTCTGCACAAAAAGTATGAACGGGTTTATGGGGAAGTTTTAGCCGATCAGGTTGAGCTGGTTCGCCTCATGGATGGTGAAATGCCAAAGTTTTCAGCGGCTATCCTGAAAGGCGCGGGAGAAATCAAGCAGGTCGTTTCCGAACTGGAGCAGGCGGTCACTAGGCGGGGCGAGCGGAAGATCAAGTTGATTGAAATCGAACTGATGGTGGCCTCAGTAATCGGTATCGTTGTCGGTGTTGTTTTGTCCCTGTTTCTTTCCAGGTCGATCGGCAATCCGGTAAAGGAAATGACCATATCCATGACCGACATCGCTGAAGGTAATTTGGATGGTAATGTTCCGTCCCTGAACCGGCGGGACGAAATCGGCGCCATGAGCACTGCGTTGTCGAAGTTCAAAGAGAGCATGATCGAAAACCGCGAATTGGAAGAGAAGCAGCGTCAGGAAAATGCCACAAAACTTGCCCGTGCCGAGGAGATCGCGCAATTGATTTCAGATTTTCAAGTGGACGCCGATGATGCCATCAATGCGGTTTTGCATGGAACCACGCGCATTCGTGACGCCGCTCAGGAGTCCGGTGTGGATACGACCACGGCGGGCGGGAAGTCATTCGGGGTCGCCCTCGCGGCTGAGCGAACATCAGAAAATATTGGAGCGACTGCCGCAGCATCTGAAGAACTGTCGGCGTCTATTTCTGAAATTTCCACGCAGGCCAGCAAGTCAAGCGACGTGGCGGCGGTCGCGGTCGAACAGGTCAACGAAGCGACAGACAAGGTCCGGAGCCTGGATCGGGAAAGCCAAAAAATTGGTGAGGTTGTTGAGCTCATTTCAGATATTGCCGAACAGACAAATTTGTTGGCGTTGAACGCCACCATCGAAGCCGCCCGCGCCGGAGAGGCGGGCAAAGGATTTGCGGTGGTTGCTTCGGAAGTTAAAAATCTTGCAAATCAGACGGCAAAAGCTACCGAACAAATTTCGTCAATTATTGGCACCATCCAGTCTTCAACCGGAAATTCTGTCCAGGCGATCGATAAAATCGGCACTATCATGGACCAGATCAGGGAAATGAGTGTCGCCATTGCGGGGGCGGTTGAAGAACAAAACACGACAACCAATGAGATCGCTCAGTCGTCGAGCAATGTAAATTCCGACGCCGCGATCGTTTTGGATAACGTCAGTGATTTGACACGTTCCGCGGCGACGTCGTCCAGTCAATCCATTAAGATGCTTTGGGAAGCCGATATTCTGGGTGAGACGATTGAATCGTTTAATGTCTCGATTAATAATTTTTTGAAATCTGTAAATAACGCCTGACTCTATTTACGACGTCAGGGAAAGATGGCGAAGCCGCGCGCCCTTTAAGAAACAAGGACGCGGCTTTCGTTCTTATTGATGTGCTGCTGTCGTGGCATACCAGTCTGTGAATACCGAGATCAGGTGTTTTTTCCCATCATCCGCTAATCTCAGAGATTGTGTCGGTATACACTCCGGCCAACTCACAGCATTAGTGAAACAAATGGGTAACAAAAAATGAAATATAATACTCTCATCCTGGGTGCCTCTTACGGGTCCCTTCTGGCGATCAAACTTGCGCTCGCTGGTCACGACACCACCATGGTCTGCCTTCCCGAAGAGGTAGATTTGATCAATAAGGAAGGCATCAGGGTGCGGTTACCGGTTCGTGGACGCGACGATCTTGTCGTTATCGATTCCCGCGACTGCGCGGGTAAAATTACCGCAACCACGCCAGACCAAGCCAGTCCAGCCGACTATGACCTGATTGCGCTTGCCATGCAGGAACCGCAGTTCCGCGCCGAAGGCGTTCGTCAGCTGCTTGCGCGTATTGCCGAGTCGGGAAAACCTTGCATGTCGATCATGAACATGCCGCCACTGCCCTATCTGGCGCGAATCCCGGATCTGGACGTGTCAACCTTGACGCATTGCTATACCGACGCCACGGTTTGGGACGGCTTTGACCCGGCCTTGATGACGCTGTGCAGTCCTGACCCGCAGGCTTTTCGTCCGCCGGACGAGCCGGTCAATATTCTGCAGGTTGCCTTGCCAACCAATTTCAAGGTGTCGCGCTTTGAGTCCGACGCGTATACGGATATTTTACGTCAGATGCAGGCCGATATTGAAGCCGTGCGCTACGATATTGACGGAGACAGTATTGAACTCCCGGTCAAACTTAAGGTTCATGACTCCATTTTTGTTCCCTTGGCCAAATGGTGCATGCTGCTGACCGGTAACTATCGTTGCGTTCAGAAGGACGATATGCAGTCGATCAAGGACGCCGTGCACAGCGATGTTGACCTCTCACGTACGGTCTATAACTGGGTCGCCGAGCTTTGTCGCGCCATGGGCGCCGCCTCTGAAGACCAGGTTCCGTTTGAAAAATATGCAAACGCGGCGCTTGGCCTGAGTAAACCGTCATCTGCCGCCCGCGCACTCGCGGCCGGTGTGCCGAATATCGAACGAGCGGATTGCTTGGTCAGGACCATTGCAGCCCAAAAGGGCATGCAACTCGATGTTATCGATGAGACGGTTGCTGCGGTCGATTCGTGGCTGGAGAAAAATCGCGCCCAGTCCTGAGGTCGTCTGGAGATTATTTAAAAAGGCGGGGAGTGTTAGCTCCCCGCCTTTTGTTTTCTTCCCTCAAACTGGTCAGTGAGCAAGAATTTGGCTCAGGAACAGCTGGGTGCGTTCGTGTTGCGGATTGTCGAAGAACTCGTGAGGATTGTTTTCTTCGATGATCTCGCCTTCATCCATGAAGATCACCCGGTTCGCCACAGTTTTGGCGAAGCCCATTTCATGGGTTACACAGATCATGGTCATGCCTTCTTCGGCCAACTGAATCATGGTGTCGAGAACTTCCTTGATCATTTCGGGATCAAGGGCGGATGTGGGTTCATCGAACAGCATGATCTTCGGGTTCATACAGAGCGAGCGGGCAATGGCGACACGCTGCTGCTGACCACCGGATAGCTGTCCCGGATATTTCAGCGCCTGTTCCGGAATCTTGACGCGTTCGAGGTACTTCATGGCCGTATCTTCCGCTTCCGCGCGGGGAATCTGACGCACCCACATGGGAGCCAGCACCAGGTTTTCCAGAATGCTCAGGTGGGGGAACAGATTGAAGTGCTGAAACACCATGCCGACTTCGCGACGGATTTCGTCAATCTTTTTGAGATCGTTGCTCAGTTCAATTCCATCGACGGCAATGCGTCCCCGCTGGTGTTCTTCCAGGCGATTGATGCAGCGGATCATGGTGGACTTTCCTGACCCTGAAGGTCCGCACACCACGATGCGTTCGCCGTGGTTCACCGTCAGGTTGATATCTTTCAGAACATGAAAGTCGCCATACCATTTATGCATGGCGGAAATTTCGATCATGACCTCATCGCCGATGGTCATTTCCCTGGTTGGATGTTTAAGATCGTCTTCGCTGACGTTGGAATCAGACATTAAGGCCTCCTGTTTACCCTGTTGGGTAGTCTTTTGCCGGTCCTAATGACCGGTATGAAGTTTGCGTTCAATATGCTGGCTAAACTGGGACATGCTGAAACAGAACACCCAATACACCAGTGCCGCAAAGGCGTATCCCGTATTGACGAACCCTAACCATTCCGGGTTGGTACTTGCCGACTGGACCATGCCAAGAAAGTCGAACAGGCCGATAACCGACACCAGAGTTGTGTCTTTGAAAAGACCGATGAAGGTGTTGACGATGCCGGGAATAACCATCTTCAACGCCTGCGGCATGACAATAAAGTACATCATTTTGGGGAAATTGAGCCCCAGCGCCATGGCGCCTTCGTATTGCCCCTTCGGTATGGCCTGTAGGCCGCCGCGGACCACTTCAGCCATATAGGCCGCGGAAAACAGGGTTACGCCGACAAGCGCACGGATGAGTTTGTCAAAATTAACGCCTTCCGGCATGAACAGCGGGAACATGACGGATGACATGAACAGCACCGTAATCAGCGGAACGCCACGCCACAGTTCGATAAACGCCACGCACATGGCCCGTATAACCGGCATGTTTGAGCGTCGCCCAAGTGCCAGTACGATGCCTATAGGCAACGATGCAATAATCCCCGTAAAGGCGATCACCAGAGTCAGGAACAATCCACCCCACTCGGATGTTTCGACATAACTGAGTCCGAATGACCCGCCGGAGAAAAGGAAGTAACAAAGAACGGGAAAGACAAACAGCAAGAATATCGCCGTCCACTTTTTCCCAGGGACTCCCGGAATCGTCACTGCTACTACAGAACCAGCAAACAGCAGGTAGGAAAGATTAATCCTCCACAATTCCGCATCCGGATAGCGGCCATACATCAACTGTTTCATCCAGACCTTGACAAATGGCCAGCATGCTGCGGCGACCGGTCCCCCTTCTTTCGTACGACAGACAGAGCTGTCGTTCCCATTCCATATGGCGTCAAATATGAAAAAATTGAGAACGGGTGGAAACAGGGCATAGATCAGATAAATCGCCACCATAGTCAGTAGTATATTCGTCGGTGATGAGAGAAGATTCGTCCGAATCCAGCCTTGAATGCCGACTGTCGATGGCGGTGGCAGCATATCCGGGTGCGTGCCAACTTCATAGGTTCGAGCTTGTGTATTCATTATTAACGCTCCACCAATGCCATCTTGCTGTTATACCAGTTCATGAACATCGAGATCAAAAGGCTGACAAGAAGATAGAATCCCATGATGATCGAGATGATCTCAATCGCCTGTCCCGTCTGCATAAGCACGGTGCCACCGAAAACCAGGACAATATCCGGGTAAGCGATGGCCGCGGCCAGTGACGAGTTTTTGGTCAGGTTCAGGTACTGGCTGGTCAGGGGCGGAATAATGACCCGAAGTGCTTGCGGGATAATGACCAGACGAAGTGTTGGTCCAGGTCGCAGTCCCAGTGCATACGAAGCTTCAGTCTGGCCCTTGTTAACAGACGTGATTCCGGCCCGCACGATTTCCGCAATAAATGCCGCAGTATAGGTCGAGAGCGCGAGCGTAAGGGCAACCAGTTCGGGTGGGATTTCCATACCGCCATGGAAGTTGAACCCTTTAAGCGCCGTGGGTTCCCAGATCATCGGGAACTTGGTGACAGTGGCCGCCAACAACGGGAACGCGATAAGCATTCCGAATGAAGCCCAGAAAACCGGGAAAATACGACCAGTTTCATCTTGCCGGTTCTTCGCCCATTTTTTTAAAAAGATGATCGCAAAAACAGCGACAAGAAAGGCGATGACAATGACCGAAAAGCCGTCTTCAAATACGGGCTTGGGGGCAAACATGCCGCGGTTGTTAATGAAAATTGAATCAGCGACGGAGGCGCTTTGGCTTGGTCCAGGCAAAGAGCGAAGAACCCCAAAATACCAAACGAAAATTTGCAACAGCAAAGGAATGTTGCGCAAGATTTCAATATAGACCAGCGCAATCTTGGCTATCAGCCAGTTGTTGGACAATCGGGCGACCCCGACGATGAAACCAATTACGGTCGCGAAAAACACCCCGATTCCGGCAACTAGAATCGTATTCAGCAGCCCGACGACAAGCGCCCTAAAGTAGGTGTTTTCTTCACTGTATTCGAGAAACGGGCTATAGCCGATGGCGAAGCCCGCTGTGGTTTTCAGAAAGCCAAATCCTGAGGCGATGCCTTGTCGGGCAAGGTTTTCCATCGTGTTGTTAACGATGAACCCCCCGCAGAATATAAGCCCCCCCAGAACGATAATCTGGAAAAAAAGCGCACGCGCCTGTGGATCATTCCATAGGGCGATTTTTGGCGGTTCCGACTCAGCAATAGTTATATTTTCTGCAGCCACGGAACACCTCCCCTGTTTATAATTTTAGAGTGCCGAGGTCAGTGATTGAAAGTGTGCGCCCGGTCGAAACCGGGCACACCTTCCAATCTTTATTATGTTCTTAGCGTACAGGCGGTGCGTACATAATTCCGCCTTTTGACCACAACTGATTCAACCCACGCGGCAGGTTGATTTTGGTCGTTGGGCCGAGGTTTCTGGCAAACGACTCGCCGTAGTTACCAACTTGCTTGATAATGTTGTAGGACCAGTTTTTACCGAGACCGAGGTTTTTACCGGTGTCGCCTTCGACCGCCAACATGCGGCGGATCGCCGGGTTTTTGGACGTGGCCTTGAGCTCGTCAATATTTTTCGAGGTGATGCCATATTCTTCGGCTTCGATCATGACATTAAGCGACCATTTGACAATATCGAACCACTGGTCATCACCATGGCTGACAACTGGGCCGAGCGGCTCTTTGGAAATGATTTCCGGCAGAACCATGTGTTCGCTCGGGTTTTTCAGCTTGGTGCGCTGTGCGGCCAGAGCCGACTGGTCAGTGGTGTAAACGTCGCAACGACCAGCGTCGTAAGCAGCAATAACTTCATCGGCTTTTTCGAAGAACACGCCTTTGAACTTCATGCCATTGGCCCGGAAGTAATCGGAAAGGTTCAGTTCCGTTGTCGTGCCGAGGTTGGTGCAGACAGAAGCGCCGTCAAGTTCGAGGGCGCTTTTGACACCCAGACTTTTGCGGACCATGAAGCCCTGACCATCGTAATAGTTGACGCCAGCGAAGTTCAGGCCAAGCGCGGTATCACGAACCAGCGTCCACGTGGTGTTACGTGACAGCATGTCGATTTCACCGGACTGAAGTGCTGTGAAACGTTCTTTAGAGGACAGCGGTGTGTACTTTACCTTAGTGGCGTCGCCAAACAATGCGGCTGCAACAGCGCGGCAGACATCGACGTCAACACCGGACCAATTGCCACTGGTATCGGGGTTTGAAAACCCGGGCACACCCTGGCTAACGCCACACTGAACGAAGCCTTTCCCCGTTACTTTATCGAGGACTGGCCCGGCACTGGCCGGAGCGACGAGTGAAGTGGATACAAGTGCAGCAGCAGCGACAGCTGCGAATGCAGTTACGGTTTTCTTCATGAGAACAAGCTCCCTGGTGAGTTTATTTAGCAATTTACGCAACCCTTATCGTGGGCTTTTTGCCTACACGTAAGGCCAGCGATCAAAATGGGTAACATACTTCTCGAACTTTCCTCAAGCTTAAAAGAGTGATTAGTTTTCTTGACATTACCCCGGATTTACTCCGACACAGGGGCAGGTATTTGAAATGATGGGGAAAACGGGGGGCCGCGGCACTTTCAGATTCGGGACTCCGGGCTGGAGTTTGGTGTTTTTTTGTTGTCGGAAAACCTCCCCAGATTGATTCATTGAGGAATAAATGAACCGAAAAGAACGCCGCCGGCAGAGCAAGGTTCCGGGCAAATCAGGAACCGCAGGGAACCCCTTCCAGACGCTTCGCGCCGCCCTGTCGTCATATCAGGCCGGCCAGTTTGCCACCGCGCTGAATATTTGCCGGGAGGTGTTGACCGTCGATCCCGACAATCGGGACGCTCTCAACCTGTCAGGCACCCTTTATCTTGATATGGGAGAAACGGCCAAAAGCATTGAATGTTTAAGCAGGGTCCTCCGGATGTTTCCAGGTGATCCACAGGCTCACTACAATCTGGGGACGGCGCTCGCGGCTCATGGCGATCTGGAGAAAGCCATTGCGAGTCAGAAGCGCGCGCTTGAACTAAGGCCCGACTATCCCGAAGCGCACTATAATCTGGCAAACGCCTATCGCCAGGCTGGCGAACGGGATGCCGCGGCAAGCCGCTATCAACGGACGCTTGATCTTGTCCCGGGATATCCTGGCGCGGCGACAAATCTAGCCAGTGTTCTGCTGGAGCTAAAGCGGCCCCAGGACGCCCTTCGCGCCAGCGAGAAGGCGCTCGAGTTCTTTCCTGGTGACCGGGACGCCCTTTCGTTTAATGCCATCGCAGCCAGCGAAACCGGCGACCCGGAGACGGCGGCCTGGATTTTGAGCATGGATGATCTTGTCCGTCCCAGAGATTTTAGCGCGCCATCGGGGTTTGCGAACCTGGGCGATTTTAACAGGGCGCTGGTTGATCACGTGCTGGCGCATCCGACCCTCACCCATGAACCTCACAACATGGCGACCCGCGACGGTCAGCAGACTGAAAATCTGGCGATTGAGCCGAAAGGACCGGTCCGCCAACTTGAAGACATGATCATTGAGGCTTTTGACGATTATTTGCCCGCCGTCAGAAAGTTGGCGGGACATCCCTATGTGCCGCTGATACCCGACCTCCGCAAAATTGATATTTGGGGAACGGTGCTTGGCCGTCAGGGGCATCAGGCCGCCCATATGCACAGAAACGCCTGGGTCAGCGGCGTTTATTACGCTCAGCTTCCAGGTGTCATGCATGGCGATAACGAAGATCGGGCCGGATGGATCGAATTCGGGCGCCCGCCGGATGAGTTCCCCTGTTCGGTCGAACACGAGGTTCGAATGTTTGAACCCAAAGAAGGTCGCATGTTCATGTTCCCGTCATATGAATATCACCGCACGATTCCGTTCGAGAGCGCCGAACAGCGAATCAGTATCGCCTTTGACCTTCTGGCATAGTAATGTCGCCAAGCTTCGCGACCCCGCTCGTCTGAGTTCATTTACAGTACAGGTTTAGACGCCATGACCAAAAGGCCCGACACAATTATCTGCCATGCCGGACTCCATCCGTTTGAAAATCAAGGCGTTGTAAATCCGCCGGTCTACCATGCCTCGACAATCACGTTTCCGACCATGGAAGAATTCGAGACCCGCGACAGGCCATCGTTCAGCGGCCCGACTTACGGGCGTTCCGGCACGCCGACGACCTTTGCCTTCGAAGAAGCGATCACCGCGCTTCACAAGGGGCACCGGACCGTCACCTACCCATCCGGTCTGGCAGCGATTGCCGGAACATTGATGAGCCTGCTTGAAAGTGGAGATCATCTGTTGATGGTCGATACAACGTATTCGCCAACACGAAACCGCCTGTGCGGCTGGGCCCTTAAGCGAGCGGGCGTTGAGACAACATATTATGACCCGGCGATTGGTGCGGGGATCAGGGACCTGATCAGGCCCAACACCAAAGTCGTCTACATGGAATCTCCTGGTTCGATTACTTTTGAAATGCAGGACGTGCCCGCAATTGCCGAAGTGTGCAAAGCTGCGGGGGTGCGCACGGTTATCGACAATACATGGTCGTCACCGCATCTGTTTCAGCCGCTCATACACGGCGTCGATTTTGTCGTTGAAGCCGCGACCAAATATGTCGTCGGGCATTCCGACGCCATGCTTGGGACGGCGACCGTAGCAACCGATGATGATTTTCGGACGCTTAAGGCGGGCGCCAATTCGTTTGGCTATTCTGCGGCACCGGACGATTGTTACCTGGGCGCGCGCGGCTTGCGTACCCTGTCCGTGCGTCTCGAACGGCATCAGAAAAATGCCCTTATCGTGGCTCAATGGTTGCAGGGACAGCCTGAAGTCGAACGTGTGCTTTACCCGGCCCTGCCCGATGACCCTGGCCACGAGCTGTGGAAACGGGACCATTCCGGCGCGTCGGGGTTGTTCGGGGTCGTTCTTAAGCCCGGACCGAAGTCCGCGGTGGCGGCGATGCTGGACGGGCTGGAGCTGTTTGGCATGGGGGCCAGTTGGGGAGGGTATGAAAGTCTGGTCCTGCCAGTCTACCCTGCCCTATTGCGCACAGCAACAAAATGGCCCTATGAAGGGCCGATAATTCGCTTGCATATCGGCCTTGAAGATCCAGATGATCTGATAGACGACTTGAAAGCCGGGCTGTCCCGGTTCAGTACTGCATGTTTGTAATCAACTAAAACCGCCAAAGGTATTTGAGTATGCGTAAATATCTGCACATCAATCTGCAAGACCGCTCCATCACATCGGAAGAAATGCAGGGCGAGGATTTGGCCCGGGTCGGTCGGAACTTTATCGCAAAAACATTGCTTGAAAGTGGTGTTGCCACCATTGACCCTTGGTCAGATGAAAACCCGCTGATTTTTTCTGCGGGGCCTTTTGCGGGAACCAATTTCTCCAACGCCAACCGCCTGAGTGTCGGCTGCAAAAGCCCATTGACCGGCGGGGTCAAGGAAGCCAATACGGGCGGTACCTTCGGTTTTGCGCTGGGTCAGCTGGAGATCGCCGGATTTACCCTGCACAATGCGTCTACCGACTGGGTTGTCATTCGCATCCCGAAAGAAGGAGCGATTACGTTTGAGACAGCCGAACCTTATATGGGTAAAGGGAATTTCGAAGCCGCGGCCCTGCTGCATGAAAAATATGGCGACAAGGTCAGTCTGGCAATTTGTGGGCCTGTTGGTGAATACGGTGGACTGATTTCAGGGATCGCCTTCAGCGATCCGGAAAACCGGCCAGCCCGCTTGGCGGCGCGCGGTGGCGTCGGCGCGGTGATGGGCAACAAAAAAGTCAAAGCCATCGTCGTTGATAAACACAAAATGCCGACCTTCCATGAGCGCAAGAAGCTGATGATGGGCATTCGTGATTATGGAACCAGAATGTCCGCCGACCCGGCGGCGCAGAACATGGGCAAACAGGGTACGGCACTGGTTGCCGACCTGACCAATCATATTGGCGGACTGCCGGTACGGAATTTCAGTTCGGGGCAACTTGTTGATACCAACGAAGGGCGTCTGAAACTGGGTGGGGATTTTATCCGCGAACAGAATCTGGAACGGGGTGGCGAGACGACCCACGCCTGCATGCCGGGGTGTCTGATCAAATGTTCCAACGTTTACGTCGATGCAAACGGCGAAGAGATGGTGGCGCCGCTGGAATATGAAACCCTGTGTCTACTCGGCTCCAACTGTGGGATTTCAGAACCCGACGAGGTCGCAAAACTGAACGGCATTGCTAATGACCTTGGCGTCGATACCATCGAAACAGGGGCCCTCTTGGCGATCCTGATGGATCACGGACTAGCCGAATATGGTGACGTTCAATTTATGGAAGACGCGCTCGAAGATATTCGCCAAGGAACCGAACGCGGGAAAATCTTGGCCCAAGGCACGGCGCGGGTCGGTGAACATTATGGGATCAAGCGGGTTCCGGTCATCAAGAAGCAGGCGCTTAGCGCTTATGACCCGCGTGTTATCGAAGTCACAGGCATTACCATGATGGTAACAGCGCAGGGTGCCGACCACACGACCGGAAATTTGCCCGCCTTCGAATGCAAAGGTAAAACCACGGAAGAACTGACCGAGGCCAGTCTCGGGGTGCAGATTAACAGTGCGGCGGCTGATTCTCTGGGGCTTTGTGTGTTTGGCCGCTATGTCACCGACGTTGCCCACGAATTGGTCATCACGGCGTTGAATGATGCTTTGGGTACCGATCTGAAGCCGTCGTTTATCAATGATCTGGGGCGTGAGACTCTGGAGCTGGAAATGGCATTCAACAAAGCCGCCGGGTTCGGTTTGGAAGACGACGAACTGCCGTCGTTTTTCTATGATGAGCCGCTGGCTCCGACCAACAAAACGGCGCGCCACCATCCGGGTGACATTGTCCGCTACCGCAGGGAATGGCTGGATCAGCGTTCGGCTTAAATAACCGCGAGTTTTCAATCGAAACGTGAAGCCAGTCACTTTTGGCCGAAAGACTGTTGTGTTATAAAGCCCCCAGGCGAATTCTGATCAGGGGGCGGTTCATGCGACACAAACACTTGTTGCTCTCGGCTGGGCTGAAAGGCTCAGGGGCAATGCTTATCGTTCTGGCACTTGGTGCGTGTCAGGCGAATGGCCCGAAGATGAGCATCGAAGCCGCCCGCAAGATCGCCGCCGATTTCAAGGTTACAAACTTTGTTGCTCCCCCCCGGACGATCAATGACTTGCGTACAAAGTTTCAGAACGGTAAGGCCCTTCCTGATAGCTGTGAGTCGGTGTGGACTGACCGCAAAGAACATATTGCTGATATCTTACGACGGCTAAATTCGGCGACGAGAAAGAGTTCCATTGACTTAAATGCTGCCAGCCTGGTGGTTCAGGCTGAAAATACTGTTACGACAGGCCGTTTCGATCTTGCCTTGAGTTATATCCATAAAGCCTTCAATCGGCTTCCTAACCGAAGGCACAAGGTTCGCCAAGCTATATTCTCGACCCAACTTTCAAGACTTTATGCCCGTTTGGGAGATCTGGATAGCGCTAAAAGCCAATTCAGTGCTTCTATGGGATATTGGACAGATGCCAGCGCTGGCGGAAGGGACTGGCTTAACAGCCAAAAGGGACTGATCTACACCAATGCCGGTCGAGCCGCGGTTGCACGACTAAGTGGGGATTTACCTCTGGCCGAATATCATTTCCGACAAGCGATCAAGGAAAGTCAGTACGGCAGTCTTAGTTCCTATTCGCATATCAACATTCATGAGCTGCGTGCCCAACTGGCACAGGTTATCCTGCAACAACGCCGTACAATGGAAGCAAGAGCCGAGGCTCGAAATGCGATCCAAAAGTTGGGAATCGTTGACCCCAATTCCCATAACTATAATGGTCACGGTGCTGAACCGGTCTCAGTGATGGCCGCAATTTTGCTTGAACAAGGCGATGTAGAAGATTCAGAATACCTTGCCCGCATCGCCGTCAACATGCATGAGGCCAGCTGCTCCGAACCCCAGTCATTGGGAATTAC
>Ga0316203_1000387_pt1 | contig 57211 bp, 53 predicted proteins | sample 6monrhotite_MG_FD_204940 | JGI IMG/M metagenome (GOLD analysis project Ga0316203, IMG submission 204940) | Microbial mat bacterial communities from mineral coupon in-situ incubated in ocean water Damariscotta River, Maine, United States -... | ecosystem: Environmental > Aquatic > Marine >... | reverse complement strand
AATCACAAAAACTCGAAATAGAACGACTATTCCTCCGCTTTTGCTCAATCAGAACGAACAAATACAAACTAAATCAGAGCGCCAAAACAGTAAGTTATTCCGTGCACGTTCCTAACTGGCTTTATTTTGTAGTTCAGTACCAATAAGGTGACCACGAATTTTTATGCTTCACTATGCACGCCAATATCTTACGCCTTTTTTTCGCGCCCAACTGAGGTTTCTAGGTTGAATTTTTCAAATTTTCATAACGACATACCTCTACCGTTATGTTTTTTATAGCGCAATTTCGACTGCTGAAACGAAGCGATCCCGCTCTTTGAATTGACCAAATAGTCCTTGCTGATCGCCATAGAAAATATCGGCTCCCAGCCATAGCGTGGTGTTGTCATTCATCTGGTAGCTGAGTTTAGGGCGAGCCAGGCCATCATCGAGATCAAGGTTGTGTAACCACAGTAGTTCAGCGGTAACAGTTTCGTTGTAGAAGTCCTGCCTGAGTAATGCGGTTATGGTGGTATTTCGCTTATCACGCAGTATGCCGGGTTGGTGGTTGTTTAAGTGTGACTGAAACAGTTGAGTACTGATGAAGGTGTCGCTGAAGCCAAACCAGTCGAGGCCTATTACATATGAAAGCTCATCTGTTTTAACCACGCCATCAATGTCAGCGATCGCATTGCTGCTGATGTAACGATCCGTTGTATAACCGACCTCACCGCGCAGGGTGAGATCACCAAATGCGTTGCTAAATGAACTGCCGATGAGGTGACTGCGTTGGTAGCGCGGGGTGATCGTGGCGAGCGGGCCGTTAGTGGTGATACTCAGCTGGCGTAATAAGGCCGGCCTGTCATCATAGTGATAAAGGTAATTGAGGGTGAGGTCCCAACCCTTGCGGAAGGTCGCAAGGCGCGCGCCCCAGTCAGCGTCCTGAATCGTTCTATCGGGGCGTTGCGCCGCTTGCATTGAAATATTCACGTCGGGTGGTGGTCGCGGCACCAGTCGCGGTGAGGTGAACGTATAGCGATCACTACCTGTTGCGTATTCATGGTAGCTCTGGTCGGGTAGCCATAGCAGTTGCAGTGTGAGATCAGCGATGGGTATCTCACTGTTAAGCGCCCATAGCGGCGTGCGTGAGTTGTCAAAGTCATCGAGAATAAATTCACGCCACGATTGTGGATTGACAATATCCAGCACCTTCAGGCCATCGGCTTTCCCCCATACGATCTGCTGTTTTCCCAGTGTGAGAAAGCTCCGCCCGATTTCAGTTTCAATATAGAACTCGCGCAGCTCGCTATCGGTTGAGCCCGTAGTGTCAATACGATTTTCTGCATCACTGCGAATCCGGCCGATGGCGGTGAGTTTTATCTTGCGACCGAGATCAATCTCGATCTCCGGCTGGAGAGTGGTTGCCAGTTTCTCTGTACTGTTTTCTTCAGTACTGTATCCCCATTCGATATTGGCGGTGAGCGATGTGCTTATCTCTGCTGTGGCCATTGTGCTTATTAGCATCATGGCAGTGGCAAACAGTATTAACGCCCATCCAGATGAGCCTTTTTTTCTACACCAAAGGTGCTTCCTATGGTCACGCGGGAATGACGAGCCTGGTAATGTTATAGGGGGCGGAACAGGTGGCTCTTCATAACCCACGACGCAACGCCCTTTCTGTAAACAGGTCATCACTGATCTCTGTTTGATAATCGATATCACTGAAGATGAATTTTGTGGTGTGCCGTGTCTTGTGGTTTTCAGCTTCGATGAGGTGTGCGCTCCAGATGCCCTGCACCTGTTTTATCGCCCTGGTATAGATGGTTTTAAGTGGCCTGTTTCGTAGACCAGCGAATTCGGCTTTGCGTACTATCCAGATTTCGGCATCAACCCACTGTATCACCTTGCTATAACCGAGCTCCTTTGCGGTCGCTTTATCTACCGGGGTTGATTCCACAATAAAGGTTTGATGGCCATCGACCATCTCTTTACCGATAGTCTTGCGGGTATAGTCTGCAATGCTGACCTTGCTCTCCTGTTTGATATCTTCATAGGTGAAGTCGGTGCCGAGGAAATAGTCACCACGATCAGAGGCGGAGATGCGGCGTACCTTACGCATGGCTGGCAGGTATAGCCATTGGTCATCATCGATGGCCATATCGGCATAGTCATAGATCATAAAGGCGGTGTCTTTGATGTTTTTGGGTGATAGGTAATAGATTGCGGTACGCTTTTCATCGCCAAAGTATTTACGGAAGCCGCGCGTTTTGCGTATGCGTTGTTTGCCACGTTTATCGGTCATCTCCATGGTGAGTGTGCGTATCACCGAGTGGCCCTCATCGCGCGCATTGATATTACTGGCAATTTGATCACCGTCAGGAAGTTCTGCTGCAAGCAGAGAGGGAGTGGTAAGTGTGAGTAACAGGGTGATGATGAGTTGTTTCATGGCGGCTTACTCTTTTTCAACGGGAGGGGTTGGCGGCGTGGCGGGTGTTTTTTCGATACCGATAAACGGTGGTTTCAATACTTTGATCAGCGCCGGCAGGATCGTCATACTGGCGATAAAGCTAGCGGTAACGGCGACCACGACCATTGCGCCAAAGCGGGTGAGCGGTACGACTTCACTGGTGGTTAAAACGCCGAAGCCGAGTGTTAGCGCGGCAAAGTTGAAGAGCAGTGCGCGGCCGGTGGAGGGGTAGAGGGCGCTGATCGCTTCATCAATGGTCTTGCTCTGTTGTTTGATTAACACCTGTAGCCGTTCGATAGTGTGTACTGAAAAATCAACCCCGAGGCCGATTGCGATGGCGGCAAACATTGAGGTGCCAATCGCAAGCCAGATGTTGGTGAAGCCCATCACGGCGTAGATCAGCAACACAGAGACGGCAACGGGTACCACGGTGATAACGCCTGCGACTGCCGAACGCATACTGAGCGCAGCCATTGCCATTACCAGCAGTAGTGAGATTGCGATGCTATAAAAATGACTTTCGCCCAGGCTCTTGATCCAGTGGTAATCGATATTGACGCGTCCGCTCAGGCTCGCTTTGATTTCACTGTTATTGAAATGTGTGGTGAGATAGTGCTCTATATTTTCGATGGCCGATTTCCCGACGCTGTATAGGCCGGTATCGAGTCGTACCCGTACATTTGCCAGGCGGTAGTCGTAGTCGATCTCTTTTTCAAAATCACCAGGGTCACCGCTGGCGGAGTAGAGTAGAAATTGCTGCGCGACCAATTCTGCGCTATCTGCCAGTCGGTAGGCACTGTCATCATTGCTGTTTAATGCACGGTTCATCTGTTTGAGGTAGTCAACGATAGAGGTTGATCCATTTACGTGTGGCAGCGTCTTGACGTAGCTTTGCAGTGCTTCGATCCGTTGCAGGTGTTCGATCTTGAATAGATCTTCGTTCTTGGCTGTCTCGATCACAATATCGAGATAGTGTGCGCCATCAAGGTGGGTGTTGATCGCATGGTCGGCCTGTACAATTGCTTCATCTGTCTGAAAGATGGTGATACGGGCTTCATTGAGTTCCAGTTTTGATGCGCCTGCAATGCCGGCGATGATGATCACTGCGCCGATCGCCAATATCGCACGAGGGTGTGTGATGACCAGGCGGCCAGGCAGTGACACTGCCTGACCAACCTTATCCACCTGTGTGGCGCTGCTAAATGCCTTGCTGCGCTTTGGTTTAAGCAGTGTTAAAAATGCGGGAAGTACCGTCATCGAATAGAGCCATGCAACCGCCACGCCGACCATCGCGAAGATGCCGAAATACTGCATGGGTGGCATGATGGAGGCGATGCTCAGGCCAAGAAAACCGGCCATGGTGGTGAGGGTGGTTAATGTAATTGGACGCCACATCTTTACCATGGACTGTATCGACAGTTGTCGACTGCTGGCCTCAGGGTGTTGTGCCATCTCTTCGTAATACTGACTCAAGATGTGGATGGAGTCAGCTACCGCGATGCCGATGAGTACCACGGTTAGTGCGTTGGTGATGACAAAGAATGGCACGCCAAAGGCGGCCATCAGGCCGAGTGCGCTGGCAACGGTGCCAATCACGACCAGATTGGGCAGTAACATGCCGCGCAGGGTGCGGAAGGCGAGAAATAGCACCAGTGTGATCACTAACCCGGCGATGGGGTTGAGGCGTTTTGCATCGGCATCGATGTATGCGCCCATGTAACCGCTGACTGCCCCTTCACCCGCGACGTGGACCTTATCGTTGCCTGTTTTCGGTGCGCGCTCAACCAGTTCCAGTAGCGCCTGGTAGGTGTTCTGTGCCTGGGCTTGATCTTCCAGTTCCGCGATGATCAATGTCGCACTACCATCACGTGCCGCGATGCTGCCGACAAAGAGCGGAAAGTTCATGACCGCCGCGCGAATCGCATCGGCTGCTTTCTGGTTGTCGGGCGCCTCATCAAAAAATGGTTCAACCAGCATGCCATCTTCAGTGCCGATGATGTTGTTCTCTGTGGCAATGCTGGTGATGCGGTCGAGGTCGATATTGTCAATCGTTTCAATCTCAAGACTTAGCCATTCAACCAGTTGCAGTGACGCGGGGTTGAAGATGCCGTGTTTGCCCTCATTTACTACGGCGATCACCATCGGATCTTTCAGGCCGAAGATCTCTTCTACCTTATCCCGGTAAAGCAGCGCTGGATGGTCGGGTGGCATAAAGGCATTCGAGCGGGTATCTTTTTGCAGTGTGGGGATAAATGAGCCGGTGGCGATTATCAGCAGCAGCCCAAGCAGGATGATAGTCTTCGGCCACTGCGTGACATGTTCAAAGAATCGTTCAGCCTTTGTGTCTGTCTTCATCGCTGGGTCTCTCTGTTATGAGGTGTATATACATTTTGTTGGTTAAATAAATTCATGCTGTTTTACGGTTGCTGTTTGTCACTATCTCCCGCTTTAATTGAATTCCAGCGGTGGGATTACAGTGCATTGTTAGCACCCCCTAAGTTTGATCTGCTATTTTTTCCAGTACGCGGAGCTCACCAATCAGATTATCAAGCCGTTCACTACCCATAAATTTAGCGATTTTCAGTTGCGCCTTTTTCCATAGTGGTAGCGCTGCTCTCAATCTTTCGTGGCCGTTGTCGGTAAGCTGTACCACACGCGTACGGCGGTCTGCCCCCGGTACAATCACAATCAGCTGTTGTTTTTTCAGCGGCTTCAGGTTGCGGGTGAGGGTGGTGCGATCCATCACCAGATTTTCCGCCAGGTGGCTGATGGTAATTGACTCAAAGGCCGCCACCATCACCAGCACCGTGAACTGGGTGCCACGCAATCCGGTGTCGTGCATTATCTCTTCATACACCTGCGTCACCACGCGGGAGGCCTTGCGGATGTTAAAGCAGGCGCAGTCCGGGCAGGTGACGAGCTCTTCTCTGGTGATTTTTTCGGTCATTATGGTGTATATACACCTATATTGAGAACGGTGTCAAGGTCTCATATTAAAGTCGGCAGTAACATTGCCGATCTCAAAATTACGGACTGAAATACTGGGCTATTAACTGGAGATATGACATTGAATGGGAAACTAAGAGATGAGTTAGGCGACTATAGCAGTATCGTTTGCCTGAAATCGATTATTACAGGAATGGAAGATGCGTTGGGAGACAAAGCAACCGCGATTGCATTGATTGCAGCGGGTCGTGCGCGTGGCCGTACAATCGCTAAACAATTGAATTTGAGCATCGAACAAGGCCTGGATGATGTGACACAGAAAGTGAGCGAGATGTTAGGTAAAGATGGCACACGTTTGATGATTTTAAAAAAAATAGAAGAGACAGAAAATGGATTTCGTGTATATACGCAGGAAACTGTCTGCTCGGCTGGTGAAGTTCAAGGTTCTGAACGTCGTTGTACTTTTACGCTTGGTGCCGCTCAGGGGGTTCTGGAGGCGCTTACCGAGAAGCGTTTTAGAGGTGTTCATGTTGAGTCTGTCTTGCGTGGTGGTGAGTTTGATGTATTTGAATACACACTCATCGTCCGTTGATTTGTGAATTTCGTAGCTAATTTAAATGCTGTTTCTTTAGGAGTACTTTATGCGTTCTGACATGTTGAATGAGATATTAAACGAGCTTGGAGGTGCTTCGGCTGATATTGAAGCATCTGCTGTTATTTCCACGGATGGTTTGATGATGGCCGCGATGTTACCTGCCAGCCTCGATGAGGACAGAGTGGGGGCGATGGCCGCTGCGATGCTGTCGTTAGGTGACAGGACTGCTCAGGAGCTTGCGCGCGGTACTTTGGAGCAAGTTCTCATTAAAGGCGATAAAGGGTATGTCTTGATGACTCATGCCGGACCAGAGGCAGTGCTATCTGTATTGACTAAAGCTGACTGTCGTCTTGGCTTGATTTTTTTAGACGTGAAGCGTGCTGCAGAAGATATCTCCAAGCTGGTTTGATCCAGTTAAAATGATTGTTAACACCCCCTAGGGTGTTGGCTGGTTTTATAGTTTTCTACATAGTCTTTACGAAGTCTTGCATGCTTGCTTCTGCCGGTACAGGGGCTGGCAGGTTGTAAGGTGGATTATTGCTTCGTTGAATAGTTGAGTGTTAATGTGCGAGTACTCTTCACCTGGGTCGGGAAAGGGTTGGTGCAACAGGAATTGACATCATGCTTGAAGGCGGGCGATGTTTGACGCCATCTGGTACAGGATTTGGTCGCTGCTTGCCGGTCACGCCATTAAACTATTTTCCTGCTGGCGCTTGGGTATTGCCCTATTTTTTTGATGATTTTATTGGGCTATCAGGTTGTTTAGCTTTCGTTGATAGTCCTGCGCAAGATCAGGGTGGTTTTGTTTGAAGATGCGGATGATGGTGATCATCATCTCCCGTGCTGCGCCTTCTTTAAAAGTAGCATCCTGCTGAATAATGGTTAAAAGGTGATCCATTGCCTGTTTGCCATCATGCTGAGCAATCAGGCAGACGGCAAGGTCAAAGCGGGATGATAGATCGTTGGCGTCTTCGATGACACGTTGTTGTAGTGCTGGAAGTCCATCAGTACGGGCGGCAGCCTGAGCGAAGAGTAGCTGGTCGTTGAGTGACTTCCCCTGTTCTGAGCTGCGATCGCGTTCTGGTAGTTTATTATAGAGCCCTTGGGCATTGTCCAGCTCATTAATGTCGATAAAGACCTGGATCATATCCATCGCAACGCGTGTATTGCCAGGCTGTTTCTGGATCGCCTGTGTCAGTAGCATGATGGCCGCCGGGGTGTCACCTGCAATATGTTTGGCGCGTGCCTGTTCGCGTAGCAGGTCTGATTCATGCTGGATGTTTAGCGCTGCGAGTAGCGTGCGCGCTTCATGTTCATTTAGTGCCCCCATCTCTGCGCGACTTGCCTCGCCATTTTGAAAGATAATGATGGATGGGATATTTTCAATTTCATACTGTTTACGCAGTTTTGGCTGCTCGTCAATATCGACCTTAGCGAAGATAAAGTCGCCCGGGAATTCGTTAGCGAGAGAGCTGAATATGGTATCGACACTCATGCAGTGTTCTGACCAGGCACCGATAAAGGCGACTAGCACTGGGATCCTAGCGGAGTTTTCGATGACGGCAGAAGGAAAGGTTTTTTCGGTGACTTCAAAAATATAGGCTTCTTTATTCATTATTAACTCGTGATTGCTGCTTGCTAGGTTGATCGTGTGCAAGACTATACGGTGAGATTGACCCGCTGGCCATATGGGGTTGCTTGGTCTGGAATTATTTTATAATACCATGTTTTTATAGATGGAATTTTGAGGTCATTGTTTCATATAAGTAAATATTGATTTCAGTATAAAGAAAGCTGTGTGCGTGATGTGGTGATGAAATTTAACGCTTGCTCATATTCCAGTGCTTATGTAAGGTCAAATAGCCTTCTCATTAATAAGGAAGTTCTTTAGTGTTTAGGTAGGTAGGTTAAGTTTGATTCTTTTAATTTGTGGTCTGTTTCATAGTGAATAAAGGGAGAGTTCTTATGTCAACTGCAATTAATACAGCTAATACAAGTAAAACCGACGGTGTTATTGTGGTCGCAGTGGCGGCAATCATTGTGGCTTTATGGGTCGTTGGTATTGCGATTTATTAAACTTAAAATATAACAAAATATCGTGTTGATTTAATTTTACTAAGTTAAGTCAGCTTTATTTAAAATTAGCTGGTACAAGATAACTTGTGCTGGCTTTTTTGTTGGTTATGGTTTTTAGGGTGGTGAGATAGAGTGAAAAAAGTGCCGAAGAAGGTTAGGAACGTGCAAAGGCCTCTATATGTTTACTGCCCCACCCAGAAATAAGTTCTCTTTGTGTCAACTTATTTCAGAATGGGACAATTGGAATAAAAAAGGCTGAAAGGGGTTGGCAGATTTTTATGAGAGGTGAGACCTGTTCTTTCCCGGTGCTTTAGATAATGAGCGAGCAAGATCAACCGCTTCACGTTGTGTGGTTGCTGTGACTGCTTTTTCTTTTCCTGCCTTATCATCTACAGCGTGAAATGCGGCCGTTAGAATGGATCGTTGTAGTGAGGTGATTGGGTCATCTGAGTAATCGGTTTCATCAACGGGCAGTGTTGGTTCGGGGATCGTTGGCCAATCCGCAGTGGGGCGCGCGGCGGTTGCAGTAAAGACACTGGTAAATTCGGTGGAGGATTGTTGGCGCGTTGAGAGGGGCGGGAATTTTCCAGGGTAGGTTTGACTCCATTTTTTTTGCATCGTTTTAAGAAATGAGTCGTGAGACATCGGTGTGTTTATCACCGTGTTTTTTTCAATGTGGGCCGATATCATGATGGTGGGGACGCGAATGCCGAGTCGCTCAAAATCAAATCCCTGCCACTTGGTGTAATCGGAGAGATCGGGCGGCGTCGCTTTGGGAGGGGAGACATGGTCGTAGCAGCCACCATGTTCATCGCAGGTGACGATGAGCAGTGTGTTTTCCCAGTTGCTACCTGTCGTGCTGGCCGAGCTTTTTACGGCGTTATAGACCTGCCATAGTAAATGCTCACCTAGTAGTACAGATCCCGCTTTATCGGGCCCGTAGTGTTTTGAGCCAAAAGTAGAGGGGTGCATGTCATTATGCGGGGTCCAGAAGTTTGGTTCTATAAATGAGTAAGCGGGTAGCACTCCTTGTTCGCAATCGGTAAAAAACTGCTCTAGCGTTGGAAAGTATTTTCCCTCTGGCAGATGATAATCAAGCAAGGCTCTGCCATGGATAATGCCCGTGAGGGATGCTTCATTGCTTGAGTATATTTTCCAGTCCAGTTCTGAATCCGGGCCTGTCTCTGAAATTTGATTAAAGATTGTTGCGCCGCCATTGTCCGCCACCCAGCTAAGACTATTTTCAATATTCCCCTTACTAAAATCGCCATTGACAACGTGGCCCCATGAGGTGCCCGCATTCCAGAAGGCGCGGTTACACCAGGTCTGGCTTGGCACGGAACAGAACCAATGATCAAATACGGCAAACTGTTCGGCAAGTGTGGTAAGCACAGGTACTGCGGATGTTTCAAAGCAGCCCATAATGGTACTGTACTCTTCGTATGTTGGATCGACGCCTGGGCGTTGGTTAGTTTTATAATTCTCTATGTAGTCTTTAACGAAGCCTTGCATGCCTGCTTCTGCCGGTACTGGGTCTGGCAGGTTGTAAGGTGGGTTATTGTTCCCGTCAATCACATTGAATAGCTGCGTGTTAATGTGTGAATACTCTTCACCAGGGTCAGGAAAGGGGTGGTGGGGGTTCTGTGTTGGTGAAACGGGAATTGACATCACGCCTGAAGGTGGGCGGTGTTTAACATCATCTGGCACAGGGTTTGATAGTTGCTTACCCGTCACGCCATTAAACTGTTTTCCTGCTGGTGCATCGTCAGGTACGCCGTTAGGGTACATATAGCCAAGTAGATTATCGAATGATCTATTTTCAAACATCAGCACAACAACATGCTCAAAACTGTCGAGCAGGTTGTCGTTTTCTACTGTTTCATATTCCTGCTGAGACATGATCAATATCCTTATAATTAATAACATTGTTATTAGAATTTAACTATGACTCTGTGGATGATAATAGGCCGTTTAATCTTCGTCTATATATTATGTGCTTAATTTTATATTGCCTGAAAGTTTATGTTGAGTGCACATGAGGTTATCTATATTTGAGTGATTTAAAGTCGATTTTATTGGTTGTATATATGTTGCGCGGTTTTAATGTGAGTGTTATTTACATCATTAATAATATTGCCATTTTATTATGGGAATTTAATAATGGCTTTAGTGGTTATCTGTTACATGTCCGTCGTTTTATTTTTTAGATAATTTTAAGGAATAGTGATATGGCTGTTTTTGATCTGGCAATTGGCAAAACCCTGGCGCATGAGGGCGGTGCAACGTTTACGGATGATCCTACTGATCGTGGTGGCGCGACCAAATATGGGATTTCGCAGCTTGCGTACCCTGATTTGGACATTCGTAATTTAACAGAGCAGCAGGCGCGTGATATTTATAAGCGTGATTATTGGGATCGTGTTCGTGCAGATGAGATCACCTCGCAGGCCGTGGCAGAGAACATCTTTGATACCGGCGTTAACATGGGTGTCCGCACCGGTAGCCGCCTGGCGCAGGTCGCTGCCGAGATTGAGCCTGCTGATGGCATTATTGGTAGTCAGTCTTTAAAAGTTATCAATAAGTGTAATGAGGAGCTGTTTATCTCTAATTACACCATTGCGAAAATTGCCCGTTACGCCTATATCTGCAATCGAAATAAGTCACAAAAGCGTTTTTTACTGGGCTGGATTAATCGAGCATTGGGAGCTGTCGCATGAGTTTTCTGAGTAAGTTAATGGGCGGAGGGGATGTTGTTAAATCAGTGGGTGATACGCTGGATAACCTGTTTACTTCCGATGAAGAGCGAATGGAGGCGGAGCGTGAGCTGACCAAGGCGAAGCGTTCATTTGATTATAAAGAAAGTAAATTAATCGCTGAGCAAAATATTGCGCAGATGGAAGTGAATAAGGCCGATGCAAAAAGTGGTAATTTTTTTCAGTCTGGCTGGCGACCGGCTATCGGTTGGGTTGGGGCGCTTGCGCTGGCATATCAGTTTATTCTTTATCCATTGTTGGGTTGGGCTTTAACCATGTTTTCACCAGGGACCGCACCGCCGCCACTAATTGATGCCAATGCGTTATACCCTATTATCGCTGGGATGTTGGGCATAGCAGGCATGCGCTCTTTTGATAAATTAAAGAAAACGGATACCAGGTGATGATTGTCTGGCTTTGAACTGGTATTCAGGTGTTATCCGGTACTTCGCAAGCGCAAATTTAATAACTTCAAGGGTGAAAGTGATTAATTGTCATTTGGTTAAATTCTCTATTTGTAGTGGGCTTTGCCTGTGCCGGTTTATTTCATTTCAATATTGCTAGTATCAATCTCGGCTGGTGTCACTGGCGTGTGTTCGACTAGCGTCTCTCCGACCTCAGCCATGCTCAGTTGGCTGAGATCGTATTCTGCTTTTGGTGGGGGCTGGTATTCCATCATGTCGACGCCGGTTTCGTGCATCGAGATTGCACTAGTATCAATTTCAGCGGCTGCTACCGGTGGCTTCTCATCGAGGGTAATGCCCAGCTCATCCATGCCGTAGGCGCTAATATCTATGTCAGGCTCATCGGTTAATGGTGTTTCATCAAGCGTAGTACCGACCTCGTCCATGCCGTAAGCGCTAGTGTCTATGTTGGCCTCTGGGGCCGCTGGCCTGTTGTCCATAATGCTGCCGACATCGGCAATTTCGACAGATGTAACGTCGCCTTTTGGTGGCACTGCATCGCCAGTACCGCTTATGGGTGCGGCTGCCATCGGCGCTATGCCAGCCTTCAGGCCCGCTTTAATGATCAATTGTTGATATTTTTTGGCGGTTTCCTGATCCAGGTTTTTTTTGACGCTGATGCGTTTGCCGGAGAACATCGGTTCGACGGCTTCTATTTTCGCCTTGAAGAGTGTTGCGATATTTTGTCTGGTTTGGGCGTGGGCCGCACCTTTTGCAAGCTGCCCATTGATGATTACCTGGAATAAGTTGTCAATCATGGTGATTCTCGTAATTACCTGAATAACCTGATTATCGGCTTGTTGAACTGTTTTTTGAATATAACCACGATGCGACGGTAAGCACGGCGTAAATCGTCGTAATAAAAATGAGCTGTTGGGGGTTATGGGTCAGCTCAAAGTAGAGAATCAATAGCGTGCCCATTCCCAGACCTGCAATTGCGAGCAGGGTAAGGCTAAGGGATGAGTCTGTTTTATGCCTGATCTTAAAGTTTGCGTAGGCCATGAGCAGTGAAACAAATAGAAAGGTGATGCTGCCAAATTCAAGGATTAGCTGTAGCCCACCAATGAGTACTAGCAGAAAGGCCAGTAGCGCTAAACAGATAATGGCATTGACGGGCGAATGTGAATTTTTTTTGGTTAGGAGCGCGGGGAAATACCCATCTTTTGCGATCACTGTCATTAAGCGCGAGGCACCAAAGAGTGTGCCGCTGATAGCGCTACTGGTGGCGAGCAGCGCACCGATGATGACGAGCTCTTTTCCCCACTCGCCAATGATGTGATTGGCACCCGCAGCAAGGGCATACTCCTTATCTCTGATGATTGATTCAAATGGAATCGCCATGATGGTGCCAAGTGCAATCACTGCATAGATAAGTGTTGCTAGTGCAATAGAGGTATAAATCGCTTTGGGGATTTTTTTTTCCGGGTGATCCATTTCATTCATCGCATGGATGACCAGTTGAAATCCTTCAAATGCCACGAAGGTTACTGATGCGACAATTAGCACAGTTAGCAGTGATGCGTTCTGTGTTTGAGGGATTAAGTCAGGCAGGGTTGTATTGCTATTATTAATAAAGACAAAGGCGATGATCGCAAGGATCATTAGTTTACTGTAAACCATAATATCTTCGAGTTTTCCCATCCCCCTGACGCTCCAAATGTTGACAAGTGCAAACAGGGCGATGATGCAACCTGCGATGACTTTTCGTAACCACTCACTATCGCTTACGCCAGAACCGCCGATGGCATAAGAGGCAAAAGTGTAGGCGTAGAGCGCTAGTGTGCTGATATAACCAAAGATAATAAACCAGCCAATCATTGATGCTGCAAAGGGGTGTTTCGGAAAGGTCAGCTTGAAAAAAGAGTAAGTCGCCCCTTCGTCTTTATAGTAGACCGCGAGTTTTACATAGGAATACGCGGCTAGTGATGCGAGTACACCGCCGATGATGATGGCGATGGGTGTGAGGCTACCAATCATCTCTACCGAAATGCCCAGTATGGTGAAGATGCCACCACCAATCATGCCGCCCAGTGCAATGGCAATTAGCTCTAGTGTGCCGAGAGGCTTCCCCCGCGGGCGGTGAGCGCTGTTATTGGTCATCTAATATGGTAGTTGTTGTGTTGGTCTGAGGGTTGGCTCATGTTGGTGTGATGATATCACCAGTCAGGTGCTTTAGTTTAATTTGGGTGGCCATCATTTTTATGCATCGTCTGGCATTATTGCTATCAAAGCGGTTAGGGGAGGAGCAGTAGCCTGCTCAAGCAAGTCTTGTGGAATAGCACGCTTTAACGGGGGAGACTTTCATCTGAGTTACGTGAGGAAAAGTGGCGATGTATACTGGGTCGGCTAATAAGGCTGACTAAAAGGTACTAAAGAATGTTTTGTGTCGATCTATATCTGGGTGATCGCTGATGCGCTACGTATCACTGGTTTTTGCCTATGCCATCGTTGCATTACTACTAGGGCTCGGGTTTCTCTTTCCGGAGCGCCCGTTTTCATGGCTAGACTTTGCTATCATTGCTGCTGCGCTGACGCCGGTAGTGGGTGGCTTTGATGTGCTGGGACAGAGCATCATCGATAGCCCCTGGGTTAAAAGTAGTCATTCGTTAGCACGGCCGCTGCTAGGTTTGATGGTACTGGCTGCATTTTTGGCGACGCTCTATACCGTGGTTCAGTTGGTGGCGGTGCCGACGACCCCCTGGTGGTAACACAGTTGTACTTAGTTTTTGCTGGTTGCGCTTTTTGCCTTGAACTGACAAATTTCAGGGGCAATCTGAACAGTTACTGATAATAATCACTACTCGCTGAGTAGTTACATCTACCGTTTCATCTTAAGTTATGTTGAGCCTTGATGTGATATGAAAATTTCAAAAAATAAAAAGACGGTTGGTTATTTAATTCTGTGGGTGATCGCATCGATACTGCCTTTAAGCGCCAGGGCTGAAACGATAGGGCTTGCTGAGTATCTGCAGCAGATTCAAGCTGAACACCCTTTTTTTAAGCAGCAGGCGCTAGATGGTGAGATCGAACGAGCGCAGCAGCAGCGCTTTCTTGGTGATGAAGACTGGGTGGTGAGTGCTTCGCCTGGTTATCGGCATAGCGAACGTACTAATAGTAATGGTTTTACCGCTGAGAAAAGGGATGGGCTGGTGCTCGGCGCAGGGCTGGCGCGTACCTTCTGGTCGAATGGTGGGCGCATTTCAGTTGATTATCATTATAGCCATATTGAACAGCAGTTTGCTGCGCCGCTAGGCACCTTTGATGAGCATGGCAATGGCCTGAGCGTTACATACATGCTGCCGTTGATGAAAAATCGTGGTGGTGAGTTGAGCCGCCTTGAGTATGAGCTACAGCGTTTCACCGTTGATCATAGTGATCTTGCCAGTGTCGAGCGCCGTGAGGCCTACCTGGAGCAGCACGCCCTGCTGTTCATTGACTGGGTGTTTGTTGATGAACAACAGCGTATCGCTGCAAATCGACTTGCCCTTGCTGACAAAGAGTTGATCCGCACAAAACAGAAGCGTCGTAGCCGGCTGGTGGCAGAGGTCGATGTATTGCGTGCGCGTGACGCGGTGATCAATGCGCGTCAGCATCTCAGTGCGATTAAGACTCAGTGGCTAGCACTGCAAGCGGAGTTGGCAACACATGCGATGGACCGCTCGCTTTATCAGATGTCGCCGCATTTCGATCTTTATGCATTAAAGGTGCTGCCTTCGGTTGCAGAGGCGCGTGATGACCTGCATCAATCAGCGCGTCAATTACATCAGATCGATGTGCAGTTGGCGCAGTCAGAACGTCTTCTCGGTGGGTTGGATAATCAACTCGCACCAGAGCTGGAGTTGATGTTGAGTGGTGGGCTGAATAGTGAAGCTGATCATCTCAGTGGTTCAACCAGCTTCGATCAGCCGCAATATGCATTGGGGCTGAATTTTCGTTATCCATTGGGGCAGCGTACGGTGCGGGCAGATGTCAACAAGGCGCGCCTGCAACAGCAACAGTTACGCGCTGCACGCAGCAGTCTTGAACTTCAGCTGGAGGCGCAGTTACGAAACTTTCTGGTGCAACTGGAGCAGCTTGAAGGCGTGATGGCGTTGAATCGTGAACAGATAGAAGTGGCGCAGTTACGCACAAAAGAAGAGCTTAGTCGCCACAATCAAGGCCGTAGTGAGTTGAGCTTTGTGATTCAGAGCCGTGATAATGAGCAGAATGCACAGTTCTCATTGGCGACGAATGCGGCGCGCTATCAAAAAATATGGTTGCGCTACACGGCATTGATGGATGTTTTAATCGATGATCTTGCGTTGAATGATGAGGGGCTGCTGCCATGAGTTTTTTTCGCTTCTTTGCTGAACGAGGTCTGCTGGCATATATCATTACGCTACTGATTGTATTGCTGGGCGTGAGTAGCTTGATGACGATTAAGCGAGATTCATTTCCGAGTGTCGACTTTGGTGAGCTACTCGTCACTACCACCTACCCAGGGGCTTCGCCAGAAGATGTGGAACTGATGGTGACTAATGAGATCGAAAAAGAGCTGAAAGAAGTTGACGGCATACAGCGCTACGTCTCTTGGTCGATGGAAAACGTATCGAATATTCATATTGTGGTTGATCCCGATGTGGATGATGAAGAGAAAGTGGTGCGTGAGATTCGTGAGGCAGTTTCTCGTGTAACGGATCTTCCCGAAGAGGTGACAGAGTCACCGTTGGTGACTGAACTCGGTACCGCTATTTTTCCAGTGATCGAAGTGGGGCTGGCTGCTGATTTGCCCTATGCAGAATTACGTGACATTGCGCACCGTTTAGAGAAAAGGCTGGAAAATGTCAGTGGTGTTTCTAATGTCGAGCGTTATGGCTATCGTGCACGTGAAGTGCAGGTTGAAGTCTCCCCCGAAAAACTGCTGCAGACCGATGTTTCGTTAGTCGAGGTGGTGCGTGCCATTGGCATGCGCAATATTCGAGCAACCGGTGGTTCATTCGAATCGTATACCAGTGAAAAAAACATTGTGACCTTGGCTCAGTTTCGTGATCCACATGAAGTGGGCGATGTCATTGTGCGCACCACTTTTGATGGCCCCTCAATCAAGGTTAGTGATCTGGCGGTCGTGAAAGATGGTTTTGAAGAAGAGAATGTATTGTCACGTGTGAATGGTGAAAAGGCGATTTCATTTGTTGCCTTTAAGGCTGAAAGCGCTGATATCGTGCGTACGGTCGATGCGATTAAACAAGCCGTTGCAGATGAACAGCGGTTTATGCCGTCAAATGTAAAAGTGATGTTGACCTCGGATGAGTCAAAGTATGTCAAAGAGCGCCTTTCAATTGTGACCAATAACGGACTGCTCGGGCTGGCGCTCGTGGTGTTTGTATTGACCCTCTTTCTCAATTTTCGTGTGGCCATCTGGGTGGCAATGGGAATTCCGGTTGCGATTCTTGGCACGATTTTTATGTTGCCCATGTTTGGCGTTTTTCTTGATACGATCACGATGACCGCAATGGTGCTGGTGTTAGGTATTATCGTTGATGATGCCATTATTATTGCAGAGAGTATTTATCAACGCCATGAACAGGGATTATCGCCAGTCGAGGCGGCAGTGGCCGGGGTGCGTGATGTCTTTAAGCCCGTGATCACGACGATACTGACGACTTTTATTGTCTTTTTACCGATGTTTTTTATGCCCGGTATGCTGGGCAAGTTTGTCTATGTAATCCCTCTGGTGGTGACGTTGGCGCTCATTATTTCATTGATAGAATCAACGCTGGCATTGCCTGCACACCTTGCATCAGGCATGAAGGCTAGTAATGGCAGTGTTAGTACTCGTCAGCGTTATTTTGAGGTATTGCGCAATGGTTATTCCAGCGTGCTAACGCGCTTGTTGGCATGGCGCTATTTGTTGGTATTGCTGTTCATCATCACCTTAGGCGGGGCGTTGACCTACGCGACAAAATATATGGGATTTGTGCTGTTTCCGTCCTCCACTGCGGAACGTTTTATGGTGATGATAGAGACCCCCGTTGGCACCTCTTTGCAGGCGACGTCTGATCGCACGCGGGATGTTGAAGCGCTGGTAAGTGCATTGAGTTCAGACGAAGTGGATTCATTTGTTACGCGCATCGGTACCTTTGGTGATATTGGTTCCAGCGAGCGGGAAAATAATTCGGCGATCTTTGTGGGCTTAACACCTTACGCCGAGCGTGAACGGACGGCGGATGAAATTGTAGAGGCGCTGCGCATTAAGGCGCAAGCGCTGCCTGGTTTTGAACGTATCTTTTTTGCGATTGATAGTGGTGGTCCGCCTGTTGGGCGGCCGATCATGATGCGCGTAGTGGGCGTTGATGATGGTGTGCGGACACGCTTAGTGAATGATATCGAGCATTTTCTTCAAGGGTTTGCGGGCGCTAAAGATATTAATCGTGATGATAAAAACGGAAAACAACAGGTTGAAATCAAGTTCGATTATGACAAGCTTGCACGTGTTGGCATTACTGTGGCTGATGTCGCGCGTAATGTGCGAATCGCCTATGACGGGGAGGTGGTCACTAGTGTTCGCTATGGTGATGAAGATGTTGATTTCCGCGTCATCTTTTCTGCGGATATTCGAAAAGAGCCCGCTTCTCTGGGTGAGCTGGCGTTACCGAATCGTAATGGTTACCTCACGCCATTGAAGGAAGTAGCGCGTTTTGTTTCATCACCAGGACCTGCGAATTTTACCCACTACAAGGGTGATCGCGCGGTGACAATTACGGGTGATATTGATAAAACAGTCACCACCCCGCTAAAAGTTTCTGAGGCCGTCATGGCGCAGTTTGATATTGGGCGTGATTACCCAGGTATGTCACTGGTGGTCGGTGGTGAAGCTGAGGAGAGCCAAAAATCGATTGATGAACTAATGATCATTATGGGGATCGCCTGTATTGGGATCTATCTGTTATTGACGCTGTTATTTAACTCAATCTGGCAGCCATTAATGGTGATGATAGCGATTCCCTTTGGTTTGATTGGGGTGATCGTTGGTTTCTCCATCCATGATGAAGCGCTGGGTTTTCTCGGCATGATTGGTGTGATTGGGCTGGCAGGCGTGGTGGTCAATGACTCGCTGGTACTGGTGAACCATGTAAATGAGCTGCGTCAGCGAGAACCGGAGCGCTCGATGTTGGAGATTGTCGCGCAAGGCACCTCTAACCGGCTTAGGGCAGTGTTATTGACCACCGTCTCCACCGTTGCCGGTCTCCTGCCGCTGGCGTATGGAATTGGTGGTACCGATCCCTATATGGGGCCGATGGCGTTGGCATTGGGCTGGGGATTGCTGTTTGCGACGCCACTGACCCTGCTGCTGTTGCCTTGTCTCTATATGATTGGCGCGGATATCCGGCGCTTGTTGATGCGCAGTCGAGGTGTGTCGGGGCTTGCATAGGGAAGCGTTGCCTCTGAGTGGTCGAGTAACGTGCTAGCGCCCTCAAACCTAGAAACTTCAGTTGGGTCACGAAAGTCCGCGCAAGCGCTTGGCGCACCTAGCAAAGCAAAAAAATGTCTCATCACCAATATAAGGTGACCACGAATTTTTATGCTTCACTATGCACACCAATACCTTACGCGTCTTTTTCGCGTCCAACTGAGGTTTCTAGGTTAAATTGCCCGACGCAGGGTGTTAGACTATCGCAAAATCGATTTTTGTGAGAGGCATTATGGCAGGTCATAGTAAGTGGGCGAATATCCAGCATCGCAAGGGTGCGCAGGACGCCAAGCGTGGAAAACTGTTTACCAAGCTAATCCGTGAGATTACTGTGGCGGCCCGAATGGGCGGTGGCGATGTCAGTGCTAATCCTCGCCTGCGAGCGGCGATTGATAAGGCGCTGGGCGGTAATATGACCAAAGACACTATCGAGCGCGCGGTCAAACGTGGCAGCGGCGCAACCGATGGTGAAGATTACGCAGAGATTCGTTACGAAGGGTACGGCCCCAGTGGCCTAGCGGTGATGGTCGATTGCCTCACCGATAACCGTAACCGCACCGTGGCTGAAGTACGCCATGCCTTTACTAAATGTGGTGGTAATTTGGGCACCGATGGCTCTGTTGCTTATCTCTTCAGTAAACTGGGTGTGATGAGTTACCCAGCGGGTTGTGATGAAGACGCCATCATGGAAGCGGCACTGGAGGCGGGCGCGGAAGATATCGTTACCAATGATGATGGTTCGGTAGATGTGCAGACCACTGCCGAAGACTTTTTAGATGTAAAAGATGCAATGGTAACGGCGGGTTTTGAACCGGAACATGCAGAGGTGACTCAGCAGGCGTCAACCTCGGTTGAACTGGATCTCGAAGGCGCGGAAAAAATGTTACGCATGATCGGCATGCTGGAAGACCTTGATGATGTGCAAAATGTCTACTCCAATGCGGACGTCTCAGCAGAGGTGATGGCGCAGCTTTGATCATTCGAGCTGATCTGTTTCCACCCCTTTTTTATTTGGTTGTCACCGTATGATCCGTATTCTTGGTATCGACCCTGGTTCTCGAATTACCGGTTTTGGGGTGATCGATGTTTCGGGGAATCGTGTTTCGTATGTTGCCAGTGGTTGCGTGCGTACCGCAGATGGCTCACTGCCTGAGCGTCTTAAGACGATCTATGAGGGTATCGCTGAAGTAGTGCACTGTTATCAGCCGCTTGAAATGGCGATTGAAAATGTCTTTATGCAGAAGAATGCTGCATCAGCGTTGAAGCTGGGGCAGGCGCGCGGTGCTGCCATTTGTGCTGTGGTGACACAGGCGATCGATGTGCATGAATACTCGCCAACACAGATTAAACAGGCGGTGGTTGGCCGTGGTCATGCCGATAAGACGCAGGTGCAGCATATGGTCACCGCCTTGTTGAAGCTTCCGCAGACACCGCAAGCCGATGCTGCTGATGCACTCGCCTGTGCGCTGTGTCATAGCAATACGCGCCAATCGCTCGATTATATGACCGCCGCGCAGATTGCGCGCGAAGTGGCGGCACGATGATCGGCCGTCTGCGCGGGCGGGTGGTGTGGAAGCAGGCACCGCAATTGCTGATCGATGTGAATGGTGCCGGCTATGAAGTCGAAGCGACCATGAATACCTTTTACACCCTGCCGCTTGATGCTGCGGAGGTCATTTTATATACCCATCTGGTGGTGCGTGAGGATGCGCAACTGCTTTACGGTTTTGCCTCCGAGGCGGAGCGCGCGATGTTTCGCGGTCTGATTAAAATCAACGGTGTGGGTGCCAAGATGGCACTGACGATTCTGTCTGGAATGTCGATTGATGATTTTGCCCTCTGCATTCGTGAAGGTGATGCAGCAACCTTGACCCGTCTGCCCGGTGTCGGCAAAAAGACCGCTGAGCGTTTGATCATCGAGATGCGAGATCGCCTTGATAAGCTGATGACCAATGTTGGCAGTGCCGCTGGCGCTAGTCAGTCTGCTATCGACATGGCGGGCATTGCCCCGTCACGAAAAGATGCCGTGGGTGATGCCGTCAGTGCGTTGATCGCTCTTGGATATAAAGCAGCGGAGGCGAGTCGCATGGTGCGCGCAGTGAAGACAGAAGGGCTCGGTAGCGAGGCGATTATTCGCGCAGCACTGCAGGCGACGGTGATTAAATGATTGAAACTGATCGGATGATAAGTGCCGCGCCGCAAGGGGCAGATGACGAGGTGATCGATCGTGCTATTCGCCCAACCAAACTGGCGGACTATATCGGTCAACCAGCGGTGCGTGAGCAGATGGATATCTTTATTGAGGCGGCACGCGGGCGTAACGAGGCGCTAGATCACACCTTGATCTTTGGTCCGCCGGGGCTGGGTAAAACCACATTGGCTAATATTATTGCCAATGAAGTGGGGGTTAACCTGCGTCACACCTCGGGCCCGGTACTGGAGCGGCCGGGTGATCTCGCTGCATTGCTGACCAATCTGGAGCCGCGCGATGTGTTGTTTATCGATGAGATTCACCGTCTTAGTCCTGTGGTGGAAGAGGTGCTCTATCCGGCGATGGAAGATTATCAACTCGATATCATGATCGGTGAGGGGCCAGCGGCACGCTCGATCAAGCTTGACCTTCCACCGTTTACACTGGTGGGTGCAACCACGCGTGCCGGTTCATTGACTGCGCCACTGCGTGATCGTTTTGGCATTGTGCAGCGGCTGGAGTTTTATAATATCGATGACCTCTGTTCGATCGTGACGCGCTCGGCACAGATCAGCGGCATGGAAATCGCCCCAGAAGGCGCACGTGAAATTGCGCGACGTTCGCGTGGCACCCCGCGTATCGCCAATCGGCTACTGCGCCGCGTACGCGATTATGCCGAAGTGAAGGCCGATGGCCGAGTGACCGTGGAGGTGGCTGATCGTGCACTGACGATGTTGAATGTTGATCCGTGTGGTTTTGATGCCATGGATCGACGTCTATTGATGACGATCATCGAAAAATTCGACGGTGGCCCGGTCGGTGTTGATAGCCTAGCCGCGGCGATTGGTGAAGAGCGCGGCACGATTGAAGATGTGCTGGAGCCGTTCCTGATTCAGCAGGGTTTTATTATGCGCACCACGCGTGGGCGACAGGCGACGCGCCATGCCTATCAGCATTTTGGTTTAACGCCACCCGCGTGTAATGATGACAGGCAAAATTTTGAACTCGCTGATGGTGGGTAGTCGTTACCTTTTTTTCGCCTGCTCTTTGTGACGTCGGCCTCGTTTTTATGAAAATATCGAGGTATGATACTGCCCCATATGTTTCACAGGATTGCGCTGTTTATTACAGATGATTTGGACAGTCACGCGCTCACTTGGTTGAGTGCGAAGATCCCACTCCCCTCCTGTTTTTCTAATACTCTTTTTGACGGAGATCGCTCGTGAGCGCAGATATGTCGTTGATTCACCTCATTACCGGCGCGAGTTTTCTCGTGCAGTTGGTGATGTTGTTATTGTTGGTTATTTCACTTGCGTCGTGGGCTCTGATCTTCCGTAAACGTAAGGAAATCAAGGATGCAAAGGCGGCAGTCGATGCCTTTGAATCACGTTTCTGGTCGGGCATTAGTATGGATGAACTGCATAAGCAGGTCACCGGTAAGCCGGATGAGATGAAGGGCGCGTCGGTGATTTTTGAAGCGGGTTTTCGTACCTTTGTGCGTCTGCATCAGCAAGAGGGAATCGAGCCTCGCGAAGTGCTGGACGGCACTCAGCGCGCCATGCGGGTGGTGATGAACCGTGAAATTGAACAGTTAGAGAGTCATCTGCCATTTCTTGCGACGGTTGGATCAACCAGTCCTTATATCGGGTTATTTGGCACCGTGTGGGGCATCATGAACTCTTTTCGTGCGCTCGGTAACGCTAATCAGGCAACGCTCGCGATGGTTGCGCCCGGTATCGCCGAGGCCTTGATCGCGACTGCGATGGGTCTTTTTGCAGCGATACCAGCTGTGGTCGCCTACAACCGTTATGTCAGTGACGTTGATCGTCTGGTTAACAGTTACGATAACTTCCTGGAGGAATTTTCGTCCATTCTGCACCGTCAGGCCCATAGTTAGGCGCAATTAAATGAACGAAACGCCAACACTGCAATGGGGGGCTTATGTCGAATACTAAGCGTATCCGCAAACGACCGATGTCAGAGATCAACGTGGTGCCATACATCGATGTGATGTTGGTGCTGTTGATCATCTTTATGGTAACCGCGCCCTTGATGACGCAGGGGGTTAAGGTAGATCTGCCGCAGGCGACCGCCGAACCGGTGGATCAATCGGAGAAAGAGCCGTTGATCGTATCGATCGATGTTGATGGCTTCTATTACCTCAATGTGGGAGATGATCCTAAAAAGGGAATCGACCACGAGTTGTTAGTGCAGCGCGTAGCAGCGGTGCTGCGTTACCAACCGGGCACACCGGTATTGGTACGCGGCGATGCAGCGGTTAATTATGGTGCGGTGGTCACCGCGATGGCCTTGTTGCAAAAAGCGGGTGCCCCTAGTGTTGGATTGGTGACCGATGCGCTTGATTAATCATTCTCTGCTGAAGGGCACCGTCGTTTGAACGCCGAAAAGAAGGTTGTGCTCAGTGATGATTCGTTTATTAAGCGAGTGGTGAATTCGCCGCGCTTTTTGCTCTACTCAATCCTGGTGCATGTGACCTTTGTGTCGGTGATTGTGATGAGCCTTGACTGGAACACAAAGGCAAAGCCTGCTCCGCATGTGATTAATGCGACTGTGGTAGATGAATCGAAGATTAAGGCGGAGATGGAAAAATTACGCCTCGCCGATGAAAGAAAGAAAAATTTGGCAGATGCGCAACAGAAAAAACTGGAAGATGCGAAAAAGGCGAGTAAAAAAGAAGAGAAGCGCCTCGCTGATATTAAAAAGAAGCGAGAAGCTGAGCAACGCAAGCTAAAAAACGAAGAGAAGAAACGCAAGCAGGAAGAGCAAAAGCGCAAAACGGCAGAAAAGCAGCGTAAAGTTGAAGAGAAAAAACGTCGAGATGTGGAGAAAAAACGCCTTGCTGATGAGAAAAAGGCCAAGGTCGAAAAACAGGCGCGTAAGCAGGCCCAGCTTGATAAGCTAAAGGCTGAAGAGGTCGCGCTTGAAGAAAAAATGGTGCGTGAAGAAGAGCAGCGCATTAAGCAGGTTGAAGAACGTAAAAAACAGCAGGAACTGGCGCGTATTCGAGCCGAGGAGACGCGTATTCGTCAGCAGCAGATGGCTGAAGAGCAGCGTCATCTGGATGCTGCGCGTGAGCGTGAATATCAATCGATTGTGGATAAACATGTTGAAATTATCCGCCAGAAGGTGACGCGTAACTGGTTGCGCCCGGCAGGTTCGATGGTTGGGCTGGCTTGTACGGTGCGGGTACGTATAATCCCCGGTGGAGACGTGCTGGAAGTGAGAATCACAAAGGGCAGTGGTAATGCCGTGTTTGACCGTTCGGTAGAGACTGCGGTATTAAAGGCTTCGCCATTGCCACTACCGGCTGACCGAGCGCTGTTTGATCGCTTCCGTGTACTTGAATTTATTTTTGATCCCGAGGGTTAAATGTTGAAAGTTATCTTGCGTAGTTTGCTGCTGTTGATGCTTTTTTGGGGCGGCAGTGCTCAGTCTGCATTGACGATCGAGATCACCCAGGGGGTCAAAGGGGCGATGCCAATTGCGATTGTGCCCTTTACCTGGGAAGGGCCAAAACCGCAGGCGCCACTCGATATTAGCGCTATTGTAACGACGGACCTCTACCGCAGTGGGCGTTTTTCCCCGCTACCTGAGCGCGATATGCTGGCAAGGCCAAGCGATCCATCAAAGGTGAATTTTCAGAACTGGCGCGTACTTGGGGTTGAAAACCTGGTGGTAGGGAAGGTGCGGGCAGTTGCGAACGGTCAATATATAGTCCAGTTTGTATTATTTGATGTCTTCCGTAGTACTCAGATTACCGGGCAGACCTTTAAAGTTGGTAAAATATCAGATCTGCGTAAGACCGCGCATCAGGTGAGTGATATTATTTATGAGTCATTACTGGATGAGCGAGGGGCTTTTGATACTCGGGTTGCCTATGTCACGCAGTCGCAAGATGCGGCGGGTAAACCACGTTATTCACTACAGGTGGCCGATGCCGATGGCCATGGCCCACAGGCGATTCTTAATTCTCGTGAGCCACTGATGTCACCATCATGGTCACCTGATGGAAAAAAACTGGCCTATGTTACTTTTGAAGGCGGTCGCCCCTCAATTTATACGCAGGATATACGTTTAGGGAAGCGCGAGAAAATCGCAGGATTTCGAGGTATCAATGGTGCGCCCGCATGGTCGCCTGATGGAACACGGATGGCGCTGGTGCTCTCAAAAGATGGTAGCCCTGATATCTATGTGATGAACTTGCTGAACAAAAAATTGACTCGATTGACGACTAGTTACGGCATTGATACAGAACCCGTTTGGACTCGCGCTGGAGATGCGATAGTATTTACCTCCGACAGGGGCGGGAAACCACAGCTTTATCAGGTAACGCTCTCGAATCGACAGGTTAAACGATTAACGTTTGAAGGTGATTATAATGCACGCGCCACGCTCTCGCCGGACGGGCGCATGGTGGCAATGGTGCACGGAAACGGTAATCGTTACCAGATTGCAGTGATGGATCTGGAAAGTGGTGCAATGCAGGTACTAACAGATACTTCATTAGATGAGTCGCCAAGCTTTGCGCCGAATGGTAGCATGATCATCTATGCGACCGAGAGCAGAAACAAAGGCGTTTTGTCTGCGGTATCCGTTGATGGCAGAGTACGCCAACGGTTAGTACTGCAAGAAGGGGATGCGCGAGAGCCAGTTTGGGCGCCGTATGGTAAATGAATTAACAAACACGAAACACGCAATATTAATAAATTTAGGAGTGATTGATGAATATTCTCAGAAAGGCACTGGTCTTGGTTGTACCTGTTATGTTCCTGGCCGGTTGCGCCACAGCACCAACAGACACCACGGATGAAGGTCTTGGTACTGATAGTGGTGTAGAGAGTAGTGCAGGGGCAGGAACTGGTGGTTCTGGCATCGGCAGTGGTAGCAGCAGCGATAGTTCAGCTGAGCCGATGGGTTTGAGTAGTGGTAGTGATATCAGCAGTTCATCATTCTCTTTAGATGACAATAGTTCTTCTAATCTGCTTAATACGCGTGTGATCTACTTTGATTTTGATCGTAGTAAAGTCAGAGCTGAATTCAATGAAGTGATTGCTGCGCATGCTAGCTATCTTGCTGATAACCCTGGTGCGTTGATGAAGCTTGAAGGTCATGCTGATGAGCGTGGTTCACGTGAATACAACATCGGACTGGGCGAGCGTCGTGGTAATTCAGTTGCCCGTCACCTTGGTCTGCAGGGTGCTGCACGTGGCCAGTTAGATGTGGTGAGTTTCGGTGAAGAGCGTCCTGCGACAATGGGGCATGATGAGGCTTCATGGGAACTGAATCGTCGCGTTGAAATTATCTATACTAAAGAGCAGTAAGGAAAACAGACCTTGAGTGCTGTGAGCAGAAGACGGTTAAGCTATGGCGTATTGACCGTGATGGTTGGGGCGTTGGGGGTTCATTCAACGGCTTCGGCGCGGGATGGGTTACCACCGATTCTTGAGTCATCCATCTCTAATGCGGTAGCGCCACCACCAGTACCAACGTTTTCAGAACGTCAATTACCATTAGAGCAGCGCCTTGTGCGCCTTGAACGCATGGTGGATAACCGTGCCTTGCTCGAAATGTTGTCGCGCATAGAAGACTTGCAGACTGAAGTGCAAATGATGCGTGGTGAGCTGGAAGTGCAGCGCCATGAGTTTGAAGGTATCAAGCAGCGTCAGCGTGAGCTCTATCTTGATATTGATCGCCGTATGCTGCCGTTAGAGCAATCAGCGAGTGCGCCTGTGCCTCAGGCAGCGCCAACGGCTACTTTTGCACCTCAGGTACAACAAACGAATGTGGCCGCACAGTCAGTGATGGCAGCCCCGGTGGCAAATGCTGCAAGATCAGCATCGCCGCCATTTACATCAATGCCGCCTGTTGCAGCAGTGGTGCCGGTATTGGGCGGTGGCAGTGGTCAGCCACCGGTATTGGCTGCAGCACCAGTAGCGGCCGTAATCGACCCGCTACAGGAGCAGTCTGCTTATCAGCAAGCGTTGAATATTTTGCGTGACGGTCGTTATGATGAGGCGATTGTTGCCTTTCAGAGTTTCTTATCGCGCTTCCAGGGCAGTCAGTATGCGGGCAATGCACAGTACTGGATTGGCGAAGCCAATTATGTCTCTCATCGCTATCCGGTCGCGGTTGAAGAGTTCCAGAAAGTGATTGCCAGTTACCCTGAAAGTTCTAAAGTTTCCGATTCCATGCTTAAAATTGGTTACACTTTTTATGAGTTAAAGGCTTGGGATCAGGCGCGTCAGACATTAGGCTCTTTGGTTGAACGTTTTCCGAAAACAACGGCGGCTCAGTTGGCAGATAATCGTCTGCATCGTATGAAACTGGAAGGACACTAGCCTGACAGATAGGTATAAGCGTGCGGGCTTCTCGTCCCGGCACACGCGTTTAGTCTGTCGTAATCTACCTGGAGTACGCGCAAGCGATGGTATCGGAGACGCAAGATAGCAGTGGTGACGCCGAGCCTGCGGTGCGGTTACGAATCACCGAAATATTCCACTCCCTTCAGGGTGAATCCCGCACTGTTGGTATCCCAACCACCTTTATCCGCCTTACCGGTTGCCCACTGCGTTGTGGCTATTGCGATAGCGCTTACGCCTTTGAGGGTGGTGAGTGGATGAGTCTTGATCAGGTGCTGTTTAACGTTGTCAGTAAAGATTGTCATTACGTGACTGTCACGGGCGGTGAACCACTGGCACAGAAGAGTTGTTTTCCGCTGTTATCACGTCTATGTGATCTCGGTTACCAGGTGTCGCTGGAGACAAGTGGCTCGATTGATATCACGAAAGTTGATCCGCGCGTGGTAAAGGTAATGGACCTCAAGACGCCGGGTTCGGGTGAAGATGCAAAAAATCGCTACGAAAATATCAAATGGTTGCAGAATAGTGATCAGATTAAGTTTGTTATTTGCTCGCGTGATGACTATCTCTGGGCATGCAATAAGCTTGTTGAGTATGACCTGCCTTCGCAATACGAAATACTATTTCAGGCCGTTCATAACGATCTGGAAGACAGGGTCTTGGCTGAATGGATTCTTGAAGATCGTCTGCAAGTGCGGATGCAGGTTCAGCTGCATAAAATTCTCTGGGGCGATCTGCCAGGTAAGTAATCGATCATGTCTGATGTTAACCCCTCTATGCGCAAGGCCGTTGTGCTGCTCTCTGGTGGGCTTGATTCCACTACCGTGCTGGCACTGGCACAAGCGACCGGTTACGAGTGCTATACGCTCGGTTTTGATTACGGTCAGCGCCATCATTTTGAGCTTGAAGCAGCCGCTGCGATTGCCACAGAGGCGAGCGTAGCAGCGCATAAAGTGATTCGGCTGGATCTCGGCACCATCGGTGGTTCGGCACTGACCGATCCTGATATCGCTGTCCCGGAGGTCGATCAAAGCAATGACGTTTCTGCTGGTATACCGGTTACCTACGTACCTGCTCGTAATACTGTCTTTTTGTCACTGGCACTAGGCTGGGCGGAAGTGCTCGGCGCACAGGATATTTTTATCGGGGTTAATGCGGTCGATTATTCCGGTTATCCCGATTGCCGGCCGGAATTTATTAAAGCCTTTGAGCGTGTCGCCAATCTTGCCACTAAAGTGGGGGTCGAGGGGCAGAAAATGACCATTCACACCCCGCTAATTGCGATGAGTAAGGCTGAGATCATTCAGGCGGGCAGTGAATTGAGGGTCGATTATGGCCGCACCGTCTCCTGCTACAGTGCGGATGAGGCCGGACGAGCCTGCGGGCGCTGCGATGCTTGTCGTCTACGCATTACAGGGTTCGAGCAGGCAGGACTTCCAGATCCAACGCCCTATTTATCTTAGTAATTATTTGAAAATATATTTGTCAGATGAGCTTTCAGCAGTTAGAATGGCGGCCGCTTATCTAGTTAGGGGCAGGGTGAGTTAATGCCCGTCAGAGTTTCAGACTCCTGTTAGAATAGCGCCCTCGGAAGACCCCGATAATGGGCCGTTAGCTCAGTTGGTAGAGCAGTGGACTTTTAATCCATTGGTCGAAGGTTCAAGTCCTTCACGGCCCACCATTTTTATCCGGGATTTTAGTTGTTCAACTATTGCGCGTTGCTGAGTCTGTCTCAAGCTACCACTCTTTCTGAAGCCCCTTAATTAATTCGTGTTAGCCAAATTGTATAGGCAGCGCTAATTTTTAGCTTTTCAAATCACTCGTAATAATATTTCAAACTTTTAAATTGCACTTTTGCTTTGCCTGCATCCTGTAGATAAACACCGGCTTTAAAATAATTACTCAAACCATCCCAATATGAGACATCCATATCAAGCATGGTGATTCCATTGATACGGACGCGCATAATGTTATTTTTGACCTTGATTTCAGATTTGAAGAAACTGCCGGGTCTTGGTCCGAGATTCACCCATAAATAATTCTTCTCGCTCACAGAGAGACGGACAACCGCCCATAAATGATCAGGTAGATCATTGCGATTTCGTTGCCAGTGCAGGCGTATGAGCGGTTTGTTTGGATAGCTGCCAGAGTCATGAATCTGCATAAAGGTGTATTGATTGAGCGATGACGTTTGCGGATAAAATAATTTGACTTCACCAATCATTTTCTGCCATGTCAGTGAAGATGTTTGCCATTCGTTCATTTGTCTTAGTTCAGAACGATGACTGTCACCCTCCATTTCAAAGGTTAAATATTTCCCACGGCTATCCAGCCTAAAGAACGAATCATGAAATCCGAAAAAATCGCCTTGCGCACGGGCTGTTGAACTGTCCGGGGCTTGCAGCTTGCTATCATCTAGCACAGGTTGAAATCTTGCCAAACTGTAGGGATCGCTATCGGCTAGAGCAACCGTTGAAGTGAGCCCTAATGTTAGCACTATCAGACTCATCCAGGTTTTACGGGAACATATTATTGCTTGCTTCACAAACATTAAATTCTCCTTGCAAACGAAAGAACAACCACGAAATATATATAATATTATAGTGATTATGTCAAGTCAGGAAAAATGCGATCAATAGGATTTGGGTTATTTTTCATTGATAAAAAATGTTACGTCACACTCAGCAAAGTAGGGGTCAAGTATCATAAGTATTTTCCAATACTTGTTCGGTATACAATTCTGTGATGCTCAATCCTATAACGATAAATATCAACTTAACCTGAAAGCAATATCGCCCCATGTACCCTGGGGTTCTCAGCTATCTGACCCAAAGCGACAATAACTCTGTTACGAATTTGTGGATGAAGCTTTATTTATATCTTTTTTAGCTTCTCTATGCAGGATAACGTTATAGGTCACAATTAATGTCGTGGTTGTTGATTACAATGGACGTTTTTACAAATCAGCCATGCAACCGATATTGCGGCAGATCAACCATAAACTGTGTTTATGGGCGATGAGGAAATACAAAAAGTTGAAATGCCATAGAAGACGGCCGAGTAGTCGGCACCCCTATCACGCCCTGACTTTCCCTAGCGGCCTGAAATTTAATCAAATTGAGCTTAAAGTATTTTTTTGCGATTAAATTCTGCATCGAACTTAATGTGATTTCTAGCACCACTTCTCAACTCTATGATTTAGAGAATTTTTGAAAAACCAAATTTCCCCCCACCTTCCCGGAAAATATTTTTTTTCGCTAAGTTACTGTCTGTAAAGGGAGAAATGGATCACAAAGGAGCTGATTTTTTCTTGACAGCTATATAAACGGGTATATAGTGTCGTTAAGTGGGTAGAAGTGGTGAATTGTGGGTTTATTTGAAAAGGAGGGGGCTTACGGTGTTTCGGGGAGTGCATTCGCTCAATTTGGATATCAAAGGTCGCCTGGCGATCCCGAGTAAGTTTCGGGAACGGCTGCGCGTGCTTTGTGACGGCAAATTGATTGTGACTGTTGATCGCGATCATTGCCTTCTGCTCTATCCTTTACAGGAGTGGGAAGTGCTTGAAGCAAAGCTGACAGCAATGCCCAATATGGACAAGCAGACGCGCCGCCTGCAGCGATTGTTGATTGGCCATGCGACTGAATGTGACATGGATGGAAATCATCGCATTTTACTGCCGCCACCGCTACGGGGTTTTGCTGAGCTTGAAAAAAAAGTGGTGATGATTGGGCAGGGCAATAAACTGGAGCTATGGAATGAGCAGAGCTGGATTAAGCGTCGTGATGAGTGGTTAGAAGAGGATGAAGACGATGCCCCGCTGAGTGATGCGTTGGAATCGTTGTCGTTGTAGTTTGATGATGGATGAAATTGAAGATGAATTATTCCAACACCAGGCAGTTTTACTTAATGAGGCAGTAGCAGCATTAGCGGTAAAGCCCGCGGGTGTTTATGTGGATGCGACGTTTGGGCGTGGCGGGCATGCGTTAAAGGTAATGGAAGGGCTTGATCAGTCAGGACGACTACTGGCAATCGATAAGGATCCTGATGCGCTAGCAGCTGCGCAACAGAAGTTCGGATCGGATTCTCGTTTTTCAATACAACATGGGTCATTTGCAATGCTGAGTCAGCATGTAGAGAGTCAGGGACTTACTGGGAAGGTCAGCGGCATACTGCTTGATCTTGGGGTCTCCTCACCTCAGTTAGATGATGCTGCTCGTGGTTTTAGTTTCCGTAATGATGGCCCGCTCGATATGCGTATGAACCCTGAAATGGGTGAAAGTGCGGCGCAATGGGTGGCGCGAGCGCCGCTCGAAGAGATAATCAAAGTACTGCGTGACTACGGCGAGGAGCGTTATGCGCCGCGTATTGCGCGTGCGATTGTGGCGGCGCGCGAAGAGGCGCTGATTGAAACGACTGCGCAACTGCAGGCGATTGTGGCGCAGGCCAACCCGTCCTGGGAAAAGGGAAAAGATCCTGCAACGCGTGCATTTCAGGCGATTCGTATAGCAGTTAACCATGAGCTGGATGATCTGCACGCCTGTCTTGATCAGGCGTTAGATACGCTTGAAGTGGGCGGGCGTCTGGTGGTGATTAGCTTTCATTCTCTGGAAGATCGGATTGTAAAACGTTTTATGCGAGACCAAGAACGTGGCGAACAGTTTCCTCGCGGCCTGCCTGTGATGGAGAGTACACGTGGACAGCGTTTGAAGCGTGTCGGTAAGGCGATCTATGCTGGCAAAGAAGAGTTGGCGGTTAACCCGCGTGCGCGTAGTGCGGTGATGCGAGTGGCGGAGAAACTCGCATGATTAAGGGGCAGATGGTCTTTTTAATTTTACTGGCAACGGCGGTGCTGTTTTCGGCGCTAGGTGTGGTCTATAGCAAGCATCATAGCCGTAAGTTGTTTGTTGAGCTGCAGTCGCTAGAAGGGATGCGTGACGCTTTGAATGTTGAGTGGGGGCAGTTGCAGTTAGAGCAGAGCACCTGGGCGACACCTAGTCGTGTCGAGCAAGTGGCGCGTACCCGTTTGGGGATGGATGTGCCGAAGCCTGATCAGATCGTGATCATTTCGCCATGAATAAGAAAGCGGACAAATTAAAACAGCCGGTGCTGATTCACCCGTTACGTCACTCCATTGTGTTGGGTGCGATCATGCTTTCGGCGGGTCTATTGATCTGGCGCGCGGTTGATCTGCAGGTGACCGATAGTGAATTTTTACAGGGGCAGGGTGATGCGCGACATCTGCGTGTGATGGCGATACCTGCGCACCGAGGCATGATTACCGATCGCAATGGTGAGCCGTTGGCGATTAGTACGCCAGTAGATTCGGTGTGGGTCAACCCACAGGAGTTGATCACCGCCAGTGCTGAGTGGCCGCGTCTGGCTAAATTGCTGGAGCTGGATATCGATGAGTTGAGTCAGCGTGTGATGACACGACAAACACGAGAGTTTGTTTATTTGAAGCGGCGCATTAATCCTGATGTTGCGCAACAGGTAAAGGGGCTTGGGATACCGGGCGTCTTTTTGCAACGTGAATACCGTCGTTATTATCCGGCAGGCGAGGTGGCCGCGCATGTGGTGGGCTTCACTAATGTAGATGATGAAGGTCAGGAAGGGCTAGAGCTAGCTTATGATCGGTGGCTGCAAGGGTCCTCGGGTAGTAAGCGTGTGATCAAAAACCGCCTTGGCCATATTGTCGAAGATGTTGAAAGCATTAACGTGCCTGAAGCGGGCAAAGAATTGCGTTTGAGTATTGATCGTAATATTCAATACCTCGCCTATCGTGAGTTAAAGACGGCAATGCGGGATCATCGCGCAAAATCAGGTTCGATTGTGATCCTTGATGCTAAAACCAGTGAAGTGCTGGCGATGGTGAATCAGCCTTCTTATAACCCCAACAACCGCAGTACGCTGAAAAACAATCATATACGTAATAGAGCAGTGACTGATGTGTTTGAGCCGGGTTCAACTATGAAGCCGTTCACAGTCGCGGCGGCACTGGAATCTAAGAAATATCTGCCTGGCAATGTGATCAAAACTTCACCGGGTTATTTTCGTGTCGGACGCGACACAGTGCGCGATACAAAGAATTACGGCAATCTTAATTTGACGGATATCCTGGTTAAGTCGAGTAATGTCGGTGCAAGTAAGCTGGCACTCGCACTGGAACCGGAAAAACTATGGGGCCTCTACTCGCGCGCAGGCTTTGGTTCACTGACGCATAGTGGTTTTCCCGGTGAAGTGTCAGGGTTGATGACAGATCACTGGAAGTGGAGTGATATCGATCAGGCAACGTTTTCATTTGGCTATGGTATGTCTGTTACCTCGCTGCAATTGGCGCAGGCTTATACGGTGCTGGCAAATGAGGGACAGATCAATCCTGCCTCATTTCTTGCGCTGGATGGCGAGGCACTGCAGCCAGAGCAGGTGATGGCACCTGCGGTGGCGAAGCGCGTATTGAAGATGATGGAGGCGGTGGTCTCTGAAAAGGGAACCGGTGTTAAGGCCGATGTTGTTGGTTATCGTGTAGCAGGTAAGACAGGCACTGTACATAAATCTGATGTGGGTGGCTATTCGGAAGAGCGCTATCTCTCTATCTTTGCCGGCATGGCTCCGGTTAGTGATCCACGCTTGGTGGCCGTGGTGATGATCAATGAACCGCGCACTGAGGCATATCATGGCGGCCAGGCGGCGGCACCTGCCTTTTCTAAGGTGATGAGCGGTGCATTACGTCAGTTAGGGGTCGTACCTGATGATGTGCCGCGTATTAATATGAAGCACCTGCATCAGAAGATTGCGGAGCATGCGTTGCCCCAACAGGGCGCTTCAAGACTGCACACAGCAGCCGGGAGTCACTTATGAGTGTCGGTACTGTGATGGATCGAGGGCAATCACTGTGTTATTTGCTGAAAGGTTTGGCTGATGTGCTGGCGGCAAACGATTGTGATGTGCGCGGCCTTACCATTGATAGCCGTGAAATCTCAGTAGGTGACCTATTCATTGCATACTGTGGTGAAAGGGCTGACGGCACGCAATATATTCAGGATGCGATTGCGGCGGGTGCAGTCGCTGTTGTGTTTGATGGTGATATTGAAGCAGTATCGGTTAATCAGGTGCCGATGATTTACGTGAGCGAATTGCAGCGAAAAGTCGGGGTGATCGCCTCGCGTTTCTATGAAGAGCCTTCGCAACAACTGTTTGTGGTTGGCGTGACTGGCACAAATGGAAAAACCTCATGTTGTCACTTATTGTCACAGGCCTTGCAATTGAATGGTGACAAGTGCGGCGTGATGGGGACGTTGGGATATGGCCTTCCCGATGCACTGCAGGTAGCAACCCATACCACGCCGAACCCGGTGGTATTGCAGTCTCACTTAAAAGAGATGGTTGAGGCGGGTGCGAGTAGTGTTGTGCTGGAGGTGTCGTCGCATGCACTAGAGCAGGCGCGCGTTGCCGCAGTTTCATTTGATGTGGCGGTCTTTACAAATTTAACCCGTGATCATCTTGATTATCACGGCGACCTTACTGCCTATGGTGCAGCCAAGCAAAAATTGTTTGAGATGCCTGGCTTGAGTCACGCGGTGATTAATCGGGATGATGCATTTGGTGTTCAACTGTTGGCCACTTTGCCTCGGGAGGTAACAACAATTGCATATGGGTTACTGCAAGACTCACAGGATAAGGCCGGGTTATTTGCAGGCGGTGCGCAAGGTGTTTATGGCAAGGTGACTCGCCTTGATGAGGCTGGCATTGAAATGCGCGTGGTCACCTCCTGGGGTGACGGCGTGTTGCGTAGCGAATACTTATTAGGTGCATTTAACGCGAGCAATTTGTTGGCCGTGTTATCGGTGCTCTTGCTGATGGGGCTGTCGCTTGAAAAGGCGTTGGTATTGTTGGCGCGAGTGCGTAATGCCAATGGCCGCATGGAGCGTCTGGGTGGTGAAGGTGAGCAACCGTTGGTTGTTATTGATTACGCCCATACGCCGGATGCGCTACAAAATGTTTTGCTCGCATTGCGGGAGCACTGCGGAGGCCGCCTGGTCTGTCTCTTTGGTTGTGGTGGCGATCGCGACAGTGGTAAGCGTCCGTTAATGGGGGCGGTTGCGGCGCAGTATGCAGACGAAATCGTGATAACCGATGATAACCCGCGTTCTGAAGATGCGGCGCTGATTGTGCGTGACATCATGGCAGGTATTGAGACAACTAAAAAAGTTACCGTGATTCATGAGCGCGCTGCTGCGATTAGAGCTGCGTTGAACAACAGCACTGCTGCGGATGTGGTGGTGGTGGCCGGTAAAGGTCATGAATCATTCCAGCAGGTTGGCGAGCAAAAACGACGATTTAATGATCGTGAATGTGTGCAGTCGATTTTACGGGAGGTGGCGTAATGGCATTGGTCTCTCGTGACACCTTCTCATTATTGCAACTGGCGCAGCTTTGTGGCGGTGAACTGCGTGGTGATGACGCCTCATTTTCGGCACTGAGTATTGATAGCCGCACCATTAATGATGGTGATCTATTTGTTGCACTGCGCGGCCCTAATTTTGATGGTCATGCCTTTATTACGGCCGCACAGCAGGCAGGTGCGGTGGCGCTATTGGTAGAGCATGTGATGGATAGCGAGCTGCCTCAAGTGATTGTGAGCGATTGCCATCGTGCTCTGGGTGAGCTCGCATCGGCATGGCGAATGCAGTACCCGATTCCTGTGATTGCGGTGACGGGTAGTAATGGTAAAACCACTGTGAAAGAGATGTTGGCATCGATTCTTGGTCGACAAGGTAAGGTGCTGGCGACCAAAGGTAACCTGAATAATGACATCGGGGTGCCTCTGACGTTGATGCGGATCAATCGCGAGCATCGTTATGCAGTGATTGAGATGGGGGCAAATCACCCCGGTGAGATTCGCTACCTAACCAACCTGGCAAAGCCAACGGTAGCGATGGTCAATAACGCAGGCCCTGCCCATCTTGAAGGTTTTGGTGATATCGCGGGTGTTGCTAAGGCCAAAGGCGAAATCTTTGAAGGGCTGCAAAAGGGCGGTGTTGCGGTTATCAATGCAGATGATCAATACAGTGATGTGTGGCAGATGATCTGCGCAGAGATCGAGTGCAAACATTTTGGCATTGATAATGAGGCGGATATTTCGGCAACTGATTTGGTAGCAGTAGCGGGCGCTGGTTACCGCTTCAAATTACACGCAGATTCAGAGCGCGTTGAGATATCGCTGCCACTGCCTGGGCGACATAATGTGATGAATGCTCTTGCCGCTAGTGCTGTGGCGATTGCGGCAGGCGCTACATTGGCAGCTGTGCGCGATGGCCTGCAGTCATTGGTTGATGTTGGTGGTCGCTTGCAGATTAAACAGATCCCTGCTGGCGTGACCGTGATTGATGACACCTATAACGCAAACCCAGCTTCGCTGCAGGCAGGGTTAGATGTATTGAATGAAAGTGATGGTGAAAGGATCCTGGTGTTGGCAGATATGAGTGAGTTAGGTGATCTTGCGGTTAGTTTACACCGAGAGATGGGAAGGCAGGCTAGCCGTTCTGGTATTGATCGACTTTTTACGATTGGTGATATGGCGCAACATGCAGCGCAAGCCTTTGGTGTGAGCGCAAGCCACTTTACAACGCAGGATGCATTGGTAAGGCAGTTAAAGGGTGTATTAACCGCTTCATCGCAACCGGTCACGGTGATGGTGAAAGGATCGCGTGGCATGAAGATGGAGCATGTTGTCGCGGCGCTGCTTGAAGATGAGACATCACTGGGTGGTGCGGATAAAGATGTTGTTTATGCCCGCGCTGTTGGGGTAGGGGGCTAATATGCTACTACTACTGACAGAGTATTTGGCCGAGAGTTATAGTGGTTTTGCTGTCTTCCAGTACCTGACGCTGCGCGCAATTCTGGGTGTTTTGACGGCGCTAATTATTTCGTTTGTGGTTGGCCCGATTATGATTCGTAAGCTGAGTCACAATCAGATTGGTCAAAACATTCGTGATGATGGCCCGCAAAGCCACCTGGTTAAATCAGGCACGCCCACCATGGGCGGCGCATTGATTTTGGTCGCAATCGCGATTAGTACGTTACTGTGGGGTGATCTTGGTAATCGTTATGTATGGGTGGTGTTGATTGTCACGTTGATGTTTGGTGCGATCGGCTGGATTGATGATTATCGCAAGATTGTGGGCGGAAATTCAGATGGCCTCAGCGCACGTAAAAAATTTATGTGGCAGTCCGTTGCGGGGCTTGCGGCAGCTATTTTTTTATATGCGACGGCAAAAATGCCAATCGAAACGCAGCTGATCCTTCCTTTCATAAAAGATGTCGCGATCGATCTCGGCATTATGTACATCCTGCTGACCTATTTAATGATCGTAGGCTTTAGCAATGCGGTGAATCTGACTGATGGGCTTGATGGTCTGGCGATTATGCCAACGGTGATGGTTGCAAGCGCACTTGCCATCTTTGCCTATGTGACCGGTCATGTGAAGTTTGCTGAATATCTGGGTATCCCCTATGTCGCCGGTGTTGGTGAAGTCGCAATTTTTTGCGGTGCGATAGCAGGTGCTGGTCTCGGTTTTTTATGGTTCAACACTCACCCTGCTCAGGTCTTTATGGGCGATGTTGGTGCGTTGGCACTGGGTGCGGCATTAGGTGTGACAGCAGTGGTTGTACGGCAGGAGATTGTGTTGCTGATCATGGGCGGTATTTTTGTTGCAGAGACCGCTTCGGTAATGATCCAGGTGGCGTCATATAAGTTGACCGGTAAACGTGTCTTTCGCATGGCACCACTGCATCATCACTTTGAATTAAAGGGGTGGCCGGAGCCGCGTGTGATTGTCCGCTTCTGGATCATCACCGTGATACTGGTGTTGATCGGTCTGGCTTCGCTGAAGGTGAGATGAGGCTGGTGATTAAGCCGATTGGAAAAAATGCTGATGAACAGCAGCGAATAACAAAAACTGAACCGCTGAATGGTTCAACTGAAATGGATTGGGCAAAAAATAGCGCAATGAATGATGCACAGCAACAGCAGAGTTTGATCGTCGGTCTTGGTAAGACTGGTCTCTCCTGCGCGCGCTTTTTGAGTGAGCGCGGTGTGCCGTTGTCGATTGTTGATAGTCGTGAAGCGCCGCCTGAATTAAAGACACTGCGCAGTGAACTGCCTGATGTGGAAGTACAGCTGGGTTCTTTCGATGAAAACCTGTTTTTGAGTTGTTGTGAAATTATAGTGAGCCCGGGTGTTTCATTGCAGACGCCTGCAATAATGGCGGCAAAGGCTGCCGGAATTCCTGTAATAGGCGATATCGATCTCTTCGCACGTAATATCAATACGCCTGTACTGGCGATTACTGGCTCTAATGGCAAAAGCACCGTGACCGAATTACTGCATGAAATATTACGTTTTGCCGGTAAGCAAGTTGCGATGGGCGGCAATATTGGTATTCCCGTATTGGAGTTGGTGCCTGAACCAAATACTACGGAAGAAGCGGATTTTTATCTGTTAGAGCTATCAAGCTTTCAGTTAGAAACCACTCATGCATTGAATGCGGCAGCATCGGTGGTGTTGAATCTTAGCCCCGATCATCTGGATCGGTATGACAGTTTAGAGCGCTATTTAGCTGCTAAGCAGCGTGTCTCTCGCGGTGATGGCGTAGTGGTCTGGAATCGTGATGATGAAGCGCTTAATAAGTCAGACCTAAATGATAGAACAAACTGTTCTTTTGGTATGGATGAGCCGAGTGAATACAGTTTCGGTGTGAAATTGCAAGATGGTATTCGTTATCTGGTAAAGGGTGAGCAGTTGCTGCTTCCTGTTGATGAGTTGGCGTTGAAAGGGGCACATAATATTGCCAATGCACTGGCGGCAGCGGCATTAGCGGATAGCGTTGGCATTGATGCGGTTGCCATTGTTGAGGGTTTGAAACGTTTTGCAGGTTTACCTCATCGTATGCAGTGGGTGGCAGAGAAAAGCAGGGTCAACTGGTTTAATGATTCGAAGGGTACCAATGTAGGGGCTACTATTGCTGCACTGCAGGGGATTGATAGCCCAGTGGTGTTGATTGCGGGTGGTGTTGGCAAAGAGGCCGACTTTACGCCACTTAAGGCGGTGCTGGCAGAGAAGGCGCGTGCTGTCATTTTGATTGGGCAGGATGCCGCATTGATCGAGGCTGCAATTGATGATGTGGTGCAAGTAGAGCATGCGGTATCAATGGATGCCGCAGTTGCCTGTGCAGCGAAATTGGCGCAAGCCGGTGATGTGGTGTTGCTCTCCCCAGCCTGCGCCAGCTTTGATATGTTTAGTGGTTTTGAGGCGCGTGGTGATGCCTTTATCGGCGCGGTTAAGGAGTTGCTTGCATGAGTCGTGCAATGGCCTTTCGCAAGCCGAGTGCCGAAGAGGTGGTGACGATCAAGGCGAAGCAGCCACGTATCACCGATGTGAAATTGCTTAGTGATTACTGGCTGCTGTTTGTGATCTTTATGTTGCTGGGAGTTGGCATCGTGATGGTGGGTTCGTCATCGTTTGAAATTGCTGACCGAAAACTGGATCAACCTTTTTATTACCTGATTCGCCAGATGATCTACGTCATGATTGGTGTGTTAGCCGCAGCCGCATTGCTGCGTGTGCCGCTTGAGTTTTGGGAAAAGATGGGCGGCTACTTTCTGATGGCGGGTGTGCTGTCGTTAATTCTGGTGCTGGTGCCGGGGGTTGGGCGTGAGATCAATGGCAGTATGCGTTGGTTATCACTGGGTATAGTGAATGTTCAACCATCAGAATTTGCCAAGTTATTTGTGATTGTTTACATGGCGGGTTACCTGGTGCGACATGGTAACTCGATGCAGACCGCGTTGGGTGGTTTTGTTCGCCCGATGGCTGTATTGGCGTTGGTCTGTGTGTTGTTGTTGGCGGAACCTGATTTTGGTGCGGCGGCAGTGATCCTTGCGACTGCGATGGCGATGATGTTTCTGGGTGGTGTGCGCTTTTCACAGTTTCTGGTGTTGATGTTGTTGATGACGTTGGCGATGACGGCATTAGCAGTCTCTTCCCCTTATCGCATGGAACGCATCACCGGTTTTATGGATCCCTGGGCGGACCCTTTTAATAGTGGCTTTCAGTTAACACAGGCGTTGATCGCATTTGGGCGTGGTGAATGGTTTGGCGTTGGTCTGGGCAGTAGTGTACAGAAGCTGTTTTATCTGCCAGAGGCGCATACCGATTTTCTATTTGCAGTGTTATCGGAAGAGCTGGGCTTTGTTGGTGGTTTGGTGATTATTGCACTGTTTTGTTTTGTGGTGATTCGTGCCTTTATGGTTGGGCGCATGGCGGAAAAGGTCGGGATGCGTTTCGCTTCTTATCTTGCCTACGGGATCGGTACCTGGATTGGTATCCAGACGTTTATTAATATTGGCGTCAACATGGGCGTATTACCGACTAAGGGGCTGACACTGCCATTTATGAGCTATGGCGGCAGTAGTGTGCTGGTGATGTGTATTGCAATTGCGCTGCTGTTGCGTGTGGATTACGAACGACGCCTGATTGAATATCATCATCATAAAAAAGCGCTTGGTAATAAAAAAGATGACGATACCGTAGGAGCCAGGGCATGGTGACGCGGATCATGATCATGGCAGGCGGTACTGGTGGACACGTCTTTCCTGCACTGGCGGTTGCGCAGGAGCTGCAGGCACGCGGTGTTGAAGTGATCTGGATGGGAACACGTCGCGGTATCGAAGCGAAAGTGGTTCCGGATGCTGGCATTTCGATGGAGTGGGTTAGCGTTAGCGGGCTGCGTGGTAAGGGGATTGTTAGTTGGTTGTTCGCTCCATTTAAATTGGTCTCCGCACTCTTTCAGTCTTTTGTGATCATCATGCGCTGTCGCCCAATGGCAGTACTTGGTATGGGTGGATTTGTGGCTGGGCCTGGCGGCTTGATGACATGGATATTGCACAAGCCACTGGTAATTCATGAGCAAAATGCGATTGCGGGTCTGACCAATCGATTACTGGCGCGGATTGCGACTAAGGCAATGCAGGCTTTTCCAAAGGCGTTACAGGAAAGAGCAAACCCTCAATTAGTGGGTAACCCCGTGCGTGAAGCGATTGCAGCGTTACCGGCTCCTGAAGTACGTTTTGAAAAACGTACGGGTGCGTTACGCCTGCTGGTGTTGGGTGGCAGTCTTGGCGCGCAGTCATTGAATCAGACTATTCCAGCAGCAATGAATATTATTCCTGAAGCTGGGCGTCCTGAAATTTGGCATCAAGCGGGCGGGCGTTTGATTGATGAGGCGCGTGAATGTTATCGGAGTACAGACGTTGATGCACGTGTTGAACCTTTTATTGATGATATGGCGGAGGCCTATGGTTGGGCTGATCTGGTGTTGTGTCGTGCGGGTGCACTGACTATTTCTGAGTTGAGCGCGGCTGGTGTTGCTGCGCTACTGGTGCCATACCCTTATGCGGTGGATGATCATCAGGCGCATAATGCTGCATACCTGGTAGATGCAGGTGCTGCGCTGATGGTTCGTCAAGATGAGTTGAGCGCAGATAAACTTGCATCAATTTGGCAAGGCCTTTACCAGCAACATGATGGCGCGTCAGGTATTCGAACACACTTGCTAGGTATGGCAGTAAAAGGGCGCGAGCTTGCTAAATGCGACGCCGCAAAGCAGGTTGCTGATGTCTGTATGGAGGTAGCGCATGCCTGATTCCATGATCATCCAGCCAGATAGTAATAAGTGGATGGCACGTGTTAAGCGTATCCATTTTATTGGGGCCGGGGGGGCTGGTATGAGTGGCATCGCAGAGGTGTTGCTCAACCTTGGCTATCAAGTAAGTGGCTCTGATATGCGGACGAATGCGACCACAGCACGCCTGGTTGCTCGCGGCATGCAGCTTTCGATTGGTCATGATGAGGCGGTGGTTGATGGCTGTGATGTGGTGGTTAAGTCGACCGCTGTTAAGGATGATAATCCTGAAATCATCGCTGCGCACCGTTTACATATTCCAGTTATTCCGCGTGCAGAGATGCTGGCTGAGTTGATGCGTTTTCGCTACGGCATTGCGGTTGCGGGTACGCACGGTAAAACCACCACCACCAGTTTGATTGCCAGTGTCCTGGCAGAAGGCGGGCTTGATCCAACTTATGTGATTGGTGGCCGTTTGAATAGCACAGGTGGTAATGCACGTCTGGGTGCTGGGCAATATCTGGTGGCTGAAGCGGATGAAAGTGATGCCTCTTTTTTACATCTGCAACCAGTGTTGGCAGTGGTGACCAATATCGACGCGGATCACATGAGTACCTACGGTGGGGACTTTGCAGTGCTAAGGCAGACCTTTGTTGAATTCCTGCATCACTTGCCTTTTTATGGGTTGGCGGTGGTCTGCCTTGATGATCCGGTGGTTAAAGAGGTGATGCCCGAAGTATCGCGGCCACTAAAAACTTACGGCATGTCTGATAAGGCTGATATCCAGATCTCTGATATTCAACAGCAACAGGCAATTACTCGCTTTAAGGTCTCGCGAGCGGGTGTGCCACAGTGGCTTGATGTCACGCTTAACATGGCGGGCAGGCATAATGTATTGAATGCAACCGCTGCAATTGCCGTTGCGCATGAGCTGGGTGTTGATGATGCTTCAATCCTGAGAGGGCTTGAAAACTTTCAGGGAATTGGTCGCCGTTTTCATGTTTACGGAGAGCTTAAAGCCGCGGTAGGTGAGGTGTTGATGGTTGATGATTATGGCCATCATCCACGTGAAGTTGCGGCAGCAATTGCCGCGATTCGTGATGGCTGGCCAGGACGACGTCTGGTGGTAGTGTTTCAGCCGCACCGTTATACCCGCACACAGGAACTGTTTGATGATTTTACCAAAGAGCTATCAGAGGCTGATGTGTTGTTAATGCTGGATGTGTATGCCGCTGGTGAGACGCCAATTGCTGGTGCAGATTCACGTGCATTGTGTCGCGCTATTCGCACACGCAATCAGGTAGATCCGGTCTTTATCGAAGATAACGATGAGCTGGAGTTGGTGTTGTCTGGTTTGTTGCAGCAAGGTGACATGTTATTGACATTGGGTGCTGGCGATGTCGGGGCGATTGCTACACGGTTAGAAAAAACATTGCGAAATGGGAAGGGAGGAGCTTAGCCGTGACTGTCACTTTCGAAACAGCGATGTCTGCTGGAGGCGAAGTTTTTATGGGTGAGTTGCGAACCAGCGAGCCGATGTCTCGCCACACATCATGGCGTGCTGGTGGCGAAGCGAAGCGCTTTTTCAAACCTGACTCGATTGAGAAATTGGCAACCTTTCTAGCGCAAACACCTGTTGATGAAGAGATTGTCTGGGTGGGGCTGGGTAGTAATCTGCTGGTGAGAGATGGTGGTATTAATGGTGTTGTGATCTGTACTAGTGGCGTACTGGGAAAATTGGCGTTATTAGAAAGTGATTTGATCCGTGCTGAGGCAGGTGTTCCTTGTGCAAAACTTGCCCGTTTTAGTGTGCGTTTTGGATTAGCGGGCGCAGAATTTTTGATTGGTATACCGGGCACTGTGGGTGGTGCATTAGCGATGAATGCAGGTGCCTTTGGTGGTGAGACCTGGCCAGTTGTTGAAGCAGTAGAGACGATGGATCGCCACGGTCGTCGTTATCTGCGTACGCCTGAAGAATATAAGATTGCCTATCGCAGCGTAAAGGGGCCGATGGATGAGTGGTTTATTGCGGGTCATTTTCGCCTCAAGATTGCGCGTGAAGATGGTTTGGCAAGAACCAAGGCACTGCTTGAAAAGCGTAACGAAACTCAACCAACAGGGCAGGCTAGTTGTGGTTCGGTGTTTCGTAACCCTGAGGGTGATCATGCAGGCCGTCTGGTCGAAGTCAGTGGCTTAAAGGGGTATGCGATTGGTGGTGCGGTGGTATCAGAGAAGCATGCCAATTTCATTATTAACAGTGGCGGTGCAAGCGCGGCTGATATTGAGGATCTGATTTACTATGTGATGGCGCGTGTAGAGGAAGAACAGGGCATTAGATTAGTGCCTGAAGTTCATATCGTGGGTGATGCGCTGACAGGAGAGCTACAAGGCTAATGTCGCAGCATATTGAACAGGCCGCGCACTTTGGCAAGGTTGCCGTATTGATGGGTGGCAACTCTTCTGAGCGTGAAATTTCACTGAAGAGTGGCGATGCTGTATTGCAATCGCTACTGCGTAGTGGAGTGAATGCGCATGCGGTCGACCCTTCGAAAGAAGATCTTTTGCAGATACGTCAGTCAGGTTTTGATCGTGCCTTTATTATCTTGCACGGCTGCGGTGGCGAAGATGGCGTGATTCAGGGGGCATTAGAGGCGATTGGTCTGCCTTATACCGGCACCGGTGTGATGGGCTCTGCTCTGGGGATGGATAAGTTACGCAGCAAGCAGTTATGGCTAGGGGCTGGCTTATCGACACCTGCCTATAAAGTGTTGAGTGATGATTGTGATTTTGTTGAAGTTTCTCATGAGATTGGTTTACCAATGATTGTTAAGCCTGCAACAGAGGGTTCAAGCATTGGTATGAGTAAAGTGACGCAGGTTGAGGATCTTTCTCTGGCATGGCAAAAGGCGGCAAAAGGTGATGCAGATGTATTAGCGGAGCACTGGGTTGATGGCGCGGAATATACCGTGGCGATTTTACAGGGTGAAGCGTTGCCATTGATTAGAGTGGAAACAGTGCGAGATTTTTATGACTTTGAAGCCAAATATCAGTCCGATGACACCCGTTATACCTGCCCTTGTGGGTTGAGTGCGCAGCAAGAGCAGGCCTTGCAACAGCTTGCGCTTAAGGCATTTGATGTGGTGGGTTGTCACGGCTGGGGTCGTGTTGACCTGATGTGTGACCAGCAAGACGAAGCGTGGTTGATTGAAGTCAATACCGTGCCGGGGATGACGGATCATAGCCTGGTACCGATGGCAGCAAAAGCAGCAGGTATTGAGTTTGATCAGCTTGTATGGCGCATTCTCGAGACCAGTGTGGTGATGGGGAGTGATAGTGATGGCGAATAAGGGCAGTGAAAAGCAGCAGCGCCCTTTGCTGGATGCCTTTAAACGTTGGTTGCCACGTATTGCTGGTGGCGTGGTGGCGTTGCTAGTGGTTGCTTTTGTTGGTGAGCGCATGGCGATGGAGTTGGTTGACCCGCAAACGATGCAGATTAAGTCAGTGCAGGTAGAGGGAATGTTTGATCATGTGAAACCGGTTGATGTGAAGCGGGTGGCGGCAAGTTTTAGTGAACAAGGTTTTTTGGGTGTGGACGTTGAAAAGGTCAAGCTGGCGATTGAGACGTTACCGTGGATAAAGCACGCTTCGGTGAGGCGTGTGTGGCCAGACACGCTTTATATCTCTTTAGAAGAGCAGGCAGTCGCAGCACGCTGGAGTGATCGAGGACTAGTGAGTCCGAGTGGTGAGCTATTTTTTCCAGGGAATAGCACAGCTTTTACTCATCTGCCTGAATTGGTGGGGCCCGCAAGTGATGGTGTTGTGGTGCAAGAGCAGTATAGGAAGCTTGATGGGATGTTGGCTATGCATGATCTATCTATTGTGCGACTGGAACAGGATGAGCGACGTGCGTGGGTGGTGACATTGAATAGCGGTGTGAAGCTGTTATTAGGGCGGAAAGAGAGTGAGAGGCGGCTGGCGCGCTTTATTGATATCTATCCAAAGGTACTGAAGGCATGGGAGCAGGCAATTGATGAAGTTGATTTGCGATATCCCAATGGCTTTGCCGTTCGGTGGAATGTAGTGACTGGAAATGAGAATGAAATTGCTAAGAGTTAACCGTTGGCTTAATAGCAGGGTTGAGCGTGGAGAGAGGCAAAACCATGTCTAAAAAAGATGAAAAAGATCTGATTGTCGGGCTCGATATCGGCACCTCAAAGGTGGTGGCAATCGTCGGCGAGATCACTGAAAGCGATAAGGTTGAGATTATTGGTATCGGTTCTCATCCATCTAAAGGGCTCAAAAAAGGGGTAGTGGTTAATATCGAGTCGACGGTGCAATCGATTCAACGTGCAGTGGAAGAGGCTGAGTTGATGGCCGGCTGTGAGATTCATGCGGTTTATGCCGGCATTGCAGGCAGTCATATTCGTAGTCTTAATTCACACGGGATTGTGGCGATCCGCGATAGTGAGATTGCCGCTGGTGATGTCGACCGGGTGATCGATGCGGCGCGTGCAGTGGCGATTCCGGCGGATCAAAAAATTCTCCATATCTTGCCACAGGAGTTCATCATCGATAACCAGGAGGGGATTAAAGAGCCGATTGGTATGTCGGGTGTCCGCCTTGAAGCGAAAGTGCATATGGTGACGGGTGCGGTGAGTGCCGCGCAAAATATTATTAAATGTGTGCGTCGTTGCGGGCTTGAAGTGGATGATGTGATTCTTGAGCAACTTGCATCTAGCTACTCGGTATTGATGGATGATGAAAAAGAGCTCGGCGTCTGTCTGGTTGATATTGGTGGCGGCACAACGGATATCGCGATCTTTACTGATGGTTCGATTCGACACACAGCGGTGATTCCGATTGCAGGTGATCAGGTGACCAATGATATTGCTGTGGCATTGCGCACACCGACGCAGTATGCAGAAGAGATCAAGATTAAATATGGCTGTGCGTTAACTCAGTTGGCCAGTCCAGAAGAGACCATTGAGGTGCCGAGTGTCGGTGATCGCCCAGCAAGACGTTTGGCGCGGCAGACATTGGCAGAGGTGGTAGAGCCTAGGTATGAAGAGTTATTTACGTTGATTCAGGCAGAGCTACGTAGAAGTGGTTTTGATGATCTGATAGCAGCGGGAGTGGTGTTAACAGGTGGAACATCGAAGATGGAGGGGGTGATCGAGTTGGCTGAGGAGATCTTTCATACCCCGGTTCGGTTGGGTATTCCGCAGTATGTGGAAGGGTTAGTTGATGTAGTGCGTAACCCTATCCATGCAACGGGCGTAGGGTTGCTGCTATATGGGCATACACAGCGACATGTGAAAAACCCTAATCTCGGGGATGCGGGCGGGGGTGGTATCTGGGCTAGGATGAAGAGTTGGTTTCAGGGTAATTTTTAAGTTTTTAGTGATCAAAAATAATTGTAGTGCATAGAATCAAAGGAGAAATAAAATGTTTGAATTAATGGATGCATATAGCCAAAACGCAGTAATTAAAGTAGTCGGTGTCGGTGGTGGTGGTGGTAATGCGGTAGAGCATATGGTATCTGCGGACATTGATGGTGTGGATTTTATTTGTGCCAACACCGATGCTCAGGCATTAAAAAACTCATCTGCACGAACAACCTTGCAGTTGGGCAACACTGTGACTAAAGGGTTGGGTGCGGGCGCAAACCCAGAGATCGGTCGCCAGGCGGCGATGGAAGATCGTGAGCGTATTGCTGAAATTATTGAAGGTGCAGATATGGTCTTCATTACCGCAGGCATGGGTGGTGGTACCGGTACTGGTGCAGCACCAATCGTTGCGCAGACAGCAAAAGAGCTTGGCATTTTAACGGTAGCTGTTGTCACCAAGCCTTTTCCATTCGAAGGCAAAAAACGTGCGCGTATTGCTGATGAAGGGATCGAGGCACTGGGTGAGCATGTTGATTCGTTGATCACTATTCCAAACGAAAAGCTGCTGTCGGTGCTGGGTAAAGATGCATCGTTGCTGGATGCGTTTAAATCAGCTAATGATGTGTTGCTGGGTGCGGTTCAGGGTATTGCTGAGTTGATTACTCGCCCTGGCCTGATCAATGTCGATTTCGCGGATGTGCGTACCGTTATGTCTGAAATGGGTATGGCGATGATGGGCTCTGGCAGTTCTAATGGTGAGCATCGCGCACGTGAAGCGGCTGAAGCTGCGATTGCGAGCCCACTGCTGGAAGATGTTAATCTTGCGGGTGCACACGGTATTCTGGTGAATGTGACTGCTGGATTGAATATGACGATTGGTGAATTTGAAGAAGTAGGCAACACCGTAAAGGAGTTCGCTTCTGATGATGCCACTGTTGTGGTGGGCACTGTAATCGATGCGGCGATGGAAGATGAGCTGCGTGTGACCGTCGTTGCGACTGGCTTGGGGCAATCAACCGTTAAGTTGGAGGCGAAACCTGTTAAATTGATCTCCAAGACCAATGCGGGTGAGGTGGATTACAATAAGCTGGATCGTCCAACAGTGATTCGTAATCAGGCCTCTGCAGCTGATCAGAGTGGTATCCCAACGGATCACACCAATCTTGATTATCTGGATGTGCCTGCCTTTTTGCGTCGCCAGGCGGATTAAGCGAAAGCGCGATTAATAAAGGGTGTGACGAGGTTGTTTTTCCTGCAAAAAAGAGACTGATATGATTGCCGAAGAACGCCCTGTTTCTATGCAGGGTAGTGTGGCTATGCTAATATCCGCCGGGATCGGCAGATGGCCGTGTGGAATTAATTTGGCTTGTGATCTGTCAGTGTGTGGAGTGGGTGGGAAAATAAGTAAATGATTAAGCAATGTACTCTGAAAAATGTTATTCGAGCGACAGGTGTGGGCCTGCATACGGGAGAGAAAATCTATTTGACCCTGCGTCCGGCACCAGTGGATAGAGGGATCGTTTTTCGTCGCGTTGACCTTGATGAGCCTGTCGAAATTGAAGCAAAAGAAGAAAATGTAGGTGATACAAGGCTTTCAACAACGCTGGTTAAAGGTGACGTGCGTATTTCTACGGTCGAGCATCTGCTTTCTGCATTTGCAGGCCTTGGAATTGATAATGCCTATGTTGAACTGAGTGCATCTGAAGTGCCGATTATGGATGGCAGTGCCGGGCCGTTTGTTTTTCTGATTCAATCTGCAGGTATCGAGAAGCAGCCAGCGCCGAAGCGTTTTATTCGGATTAAAAAGTCAGTTATTGTGGAAAATGGTGACAAATGGGCGCGCTTTGATCCGTTTGAAGGTTTTAAGGTTTCGTTTGCGATCGATTTCCAGCATCCTGCGTTTGATGGCAAGGCGCGAGAGGCGACTGTCGATTTTTCTACTACTTCATTTGTGAAAGAGGTGAGTCGTGCGCGTACTTTTGGCTTTATGCGTGATATCGAGTGGTTAAGGGAAAAGAACCTGGCGTTAGGTGGCAGTATGAAAAATGCCATTGTCGTTGATGATGATCGTATATTGAATGAGGATGGCCTCCGTTACGATGATGAATTTGTGAAGCATAAAGTGTTGGATGCGATTGGCGATCTCTATCTGTTGGGACATAGTCTGATTGGTGCCTTTAGTGGCCATAAATCAGGTCATGATCTTAACAACCATCTACTTCGGACATTGATGGCTGACAGGGATGGGTGGGAACTTGTGACTTTTGAAGAGGAAGGGCAGTCAGCGCCGATCTCATTTGCTCAGCCAATACCCGCGAGTTAACCTACTTTTAGCAGTGCTTTTCTGCTACGATTTATTTGATTTTCGACTGGCCAGTCGTAGTAAAGATTGCCTGAGTTTGCTGTAAGGGGTGGTCTCTGCGAGGCTGGTGATTAAGGTCGCAGATTGAGAAGAAATATCCATCTTGTGTCTTGTGTAGGACGGTGTAGGCGCCGATACAGGTTTTATCCGAATATGAATCTCTTTGATATAATTACAACGATGATGTGTCAGAGTAGATAGCATGGCGGGTGTATAGAAACGAAGTTGTGATGCCCAGGCGGGGCTTTCTGTTTGTAATATAAGGGTTTTTTCTCGAATGTTGATTGCCTGACAGTGCCCTTGTAAAGGGGTAGGTAAGCAACTCTGAATGAGTGCGCTAACCTCTGTGAGTTGATTTGTGAACTGCCTTAAGTGTCGGAGTTGTGTGGATTTCCCGCCGTTGAGTAGTTTTTTGACAGAGTTGGTATGGCGCATTTTGTGGTTTCAATGACTTGGTAAAGAATTGATAGTGAGTAAGGATAGATGAACATCATTCTGTTTTCAAAGAAAGCGAGAAGATCCTCGAGTATTAATTTAGGGAAAAATAAGCTGTTGCTTATTTTGCTCTTTTTTGCCGTTATATTACCCGGAAGTGTTATGTATGCGGGCTATGAAATTGGTAAATCCGAGGTGAATAGTCAAGCGCTCCCCGGTGAATGGGAGGCTGAGATGTTACGTCATCGTGATGAGCTGGCAGAGACGACCCGTGCCGCACGTGAAAATATGAATGCATTGGCTGTTCGTTTGGGGGGGTTGCAGGCACATACAGTCAGGTTGAACGCACTTGGGCGACGTTTGACGGAAAAGGCAAGTCTTGAAAAAGGTGAGTTTAACTTTACCAAGCCTCCTGCTCAGGGTGGTCCCGAAGGGGAATCTCAGGTGCTTGCTGAGATTGAAGTGCCAGATTTTTTAACATCGTTAGACGAGCTTGCTGCCCAGCTAGATGATCGAGAGCAGCAGCTGCGCGTGATGGAGGCCTTTTATATGGGGCGTGAACTGGAAGGGGAGGTTTTTCCAGCGGGCCGTCCGATTGAAAAGGGGTGGATTTCATCTTACTACGGGATGCGGGTAGATCCTTTCACTGGCTTGCAAGCCAGGCATAAGGGGGTTGATTTCGCAGGAAAAGATGGCTCAGGTGTGATTGCATCTGCGGCTGGGGTGGTCACCTGGGCTGGATCACGTTATGGTTATGGTAACTTGGTCGAAATCAATCATGGAAATGGCTATGTGACACGCTATGGCCATAATAGTAAGATTCTAGTGCAGACCGGGGTTGAGGTGGAGAAAGGGCAACGTATTGCGTTGATGGGATCCAGTGGACGCTCAACCGGACCGCACGTACACTATGAAGTATTAAAAAATGGACGTTTAGTCGATCCGATTAAATATGTAAATGCAGCTCGCTAGATTTGAGATGGGATCTGGGCGCTGTCATAATTAAATTATAAAACTAGTCGACGCGACGTAATCAGTCGCCCTTGGGTATTCATGCTTAATAAGGTTTTCAATAAGGTGTTTGGAAGCCGCAATGATCGTCAGCTGAAAAAGCTGAATGGTCTTGTGGATAAAATAAATGCATTCGAGCCCGCGTTTGAGGCGCTTTCGGATGAAGCGTTACGGCAGAAAACGGATGAATTCCGTGAGCGCTTCAGTGCTGGTACTACACTCGATGATTTGTTGCCAGAGGCCTTTGCCGTTGTTCGTGAGGCGGGTAAACGTGCCCTTGGCATGCGTCACTTTGATGTTCAGCTGATTGGTGGAATGGTGCTGCATCATGGGAAAATTGCTGAAATGCGTACGGGCGAAGGTAAAACGCTCGTGGCAACCCTGCCTGCATACCTTAATGCCCTGAGTGGTAAGGGTGTTCACGTCATTACCGTCAATGATTATTTAGCTAAACGTGATTCTGAGTGGATGGGTAAGCTCTATGGCTTTCTTGGGATGACGACCGGCGTGACAGTCTCCGGGCTGGATCATGCAGAAAAGCAGACGGCTTATGGCGCTGACATCACCTATGGAACCAATAATGAATACGGTTTCGACTACTTGCGTGACAATATGGCCTTTAGTACTGCCGATAAGGTGCAGCGCGGCCTGAACTATGCGGTTGTCGATGAGGTGGATTCCATTCTTATCGATGAAGCGAGAACGCCACTGATCATTTCTGGTCCGGCTGAGGATAGCTCGGAGCGTTATAAAGAGATTAACAAGCTTATTCCTAAGCTGATTAAGCAGGAGCAGTCGGGTGAGGGCGGTGAGCCGGAAGGCCCGGGTGATTTCTCTGTTGATGAAAAAGCGAAGCAGGTTTTTTTCACTGAAGAGGGTCATCAGCGAATTGAAGAGATGCTTGAAGCAGCGGGGCTCCTGCAAGAAGGCGAAAGTCTCTATGACTCTGCCAATATTAGTCTGATGCACCATTTGAATGCGGCACTTAAGGCACATGCGTTGTTTCAGAAGGATGTTGATTACATTGTAAAAAACAATGAAGTTGTGATCGTTGATGAATTTACTGGTCGTACCATGCCGGGGCGTCGTTGGTCTGATGGCCTGCATCAGGCGGTAGAGGCAAAAGAAGGGGCGACCGTTCAGACGGAAAGTCAGACGCTGGCCTCTATCACCTTCCAAAACTACTTTCGTGTTTATGACAAGCTTTCTGGCATGACCGGTACGGCAGATACTGAAGCGTTTGAGTTTCAACAAATCTACGGGCTTGAGGTGTTGGTGATTCCAACGCATCGTCCGATGCAGCGTATTGATCACGGTGACCTGGTTTATCTGACTATCAATGAGAAATACAATGCGATCATTGAAGACCTCAAGGATTGCAATAAACGCAATCAGCCAGTATTGGTGGGAACGGCCTCGATTGAATCTTCTGAACTGCTCTCTCAGGCACTCACCAAGGCGAGCATTACGCACGAGGTGCTGAATGCTAAGCAACATGCACGTGAGGCTGAAATTGTAGCGAATGCTGGTAGTCCGGGTGCGTTGACGATTGCGACTAATATGGCGGGTCGTGGTACGGATATCGTACTTGGTGGTAGCCTTGAGGCTGAACTGGCTGCGTTGAAGTCTAGTGATGAAGTAGCGATTAACCGTGCTAAAAGCGAATGGCAGAAGCGGCATGACCAGGTGTTAGCGAGTGGCGGTCTGTATATCATCAGCGCTGAGCGTCATGAGTCTCGTCGTATCGATAATCAGCTGCGAGGCCGTTCGGGTCGCCAGGGCGACGTCGGTTCAAGCCGTTTTTATCTGTCGCTTGAAGATAGTCTGATGCGGATCTTTGCTTCAGATCGGGTCTCTAGCATGATGCAAAAGCTGGGTATGGAGGACGGCGAGGCGATTGAGCATCCGTGGGTGAGTAAGGCGATTGAAAATGCACAGCGCAAGGTTGAAGGGCATAACTTCGATATCCGTAAGCAGGTGCTTGAATTCGATGATGTGGCGAACGATCAACGTAAAGTGATTTACGATCAGCGTAATGAGTTGATGGAAGCTGATGATATTTCTGACACGATCAATGAAATTAGAAATGATGTTGTGCATGAGGTGATTGACAGTTATATCCCGCCGCAAAGTCTAGAGGAGCAGTGGGATGTGCCTGGGCTTGAAGAGGCGTTGCAAAATGAATTTTCACAGACGATGCCGATTGCTGAATGGTTGAAGCAAGATGAGGAGCTACACGAAGAGACGCTACGTCAGCGTGTACTGGCTGAAATTATTCAGGCCTATGCAGAAAAAGAGTCGCAGGTGGGGGCGGAAGTGATTCGTCATTTCGAAAAGGCGGCGATGCTTCAGGTGCTGGATGGCCTATGGAAAGAGCATCTGGCTGCAATGGACTATCTGCGCCAGAGTATTGGCCTGCGTGGTTACGCGCAGAAAAACCCTAAGCAGGAGTTCAAGCGTGAATCCTTTGAGATGTTTACTCAGCTACTGGACAAGATCAAGCTTGAGGTGATTAAGATCCTGTCTCGTGTACAGATTCGCGCCGAAGAAGATGTTGAAGCGATTGAAGCGGCGCGTCGTAATCAAGCGCCTCCGATGCAGTTTCAGCACGCTGATGCGGAATCGATGGTAAGTGGTGCAGAAGATCAGCGTTTAGCTCAAGCTGAGGGCGCTGAGTCTGATGAGCCATTTGTGCGTGAAGGTCGCAAAGTAGGGCGTAATGAGCCTTGTCCGTGTGGCTCTGGTAAGAAATACAAGCAGTGTCATGGCAAGGTGAGTTGATCCTGCGATCTCATCTTTACTTGTTTTAATTATACTTCCGCGATGGCAGTTAACCTACCTTTAGAATTACCTGAAATGCTCCCCGTTGCTGGCGTGCGTATTGCGACGGCTGCTGCCGGGATTAAATACCCGGATCGCACCGATCTTGTCGCCTTTGAATTGGCTGCAGGTACGCAATGCGCTGCCGTTTTTACCCGGAATGCCTTTTGTGCGGCGCCAGTCACGATTGCGCGCGAGCATCTGTCTGTCACTACACCACGACTGTTGTTGATCAATTCTGGTAATGCAAATGCCGGAACCGGTGAGCAAGGTTATCAAGATGCGCTAACCAGCTGTGCATTGCTGGCGGATGTTGCCGGTTGCGATGCCAATGAGGTGTTGCCGTTTTCGACCGGTGTGATAGGTGAGTCATTGCCGATGGATAAATTTTCAGCGGCGATACCATCGCTACCGGCACAGCTTGATGAGAATCACTGGCGTGACGCTGCGCGCGGTATTATGACAACCGACACGCTGCCTAAAGGGGTATCTCGGCAGGTAATGGTTGGTGATGAATGCATCACCATCACCGCTATTGCCAAAGGCTCAGGGATGATCTGCCCCGATATGGCGACGATGCTGGCCTATGTGGCAACCGACGCAAATATTGCGCCGCCGTTGCTGCAGCAATGTTTGCACTATGCGGTAGACCGCTCCTTTAATTGCATCTCAGTGGATGGTGATACATCGACTAACGATGCCTGTGTATTGATGGCGACTGGCCAGGCGATGGTGGCCCCGTTTAATGATGAGCAGGGTGATGCCTACCAGCAGTTCCGGGATGCCGTTACAGAAGTTTGTGTGGTGCTGGCGCAGGCAATTATTCGTGATGGCGAGGGGGCGACAAAATTTATCACGATCGATGTTGAAGGTGGTGTTAGTGAGGTTGACTGCCGACAGGTTGCCTACACCGTGGCACATTCTCCATTGGTGAAGACTGCTTTTTTTGCCAGTGACCCTAACTGGGGGCGAATCCTGGCAGCCGTTGGGCGCGCTGGGATTGATGCGTTAGATGTTGGGCGGGTTGCGATCTATCTGGATGATGTCTGTATTGTGCGTGATGGTGGGCGCGCGGTTGAGTACACTGAGGCCGCAGGCGATGCCGTAATGAAGCGTAATGAAATTACGGTACGGATTGTGCTGGGGGATACACCGTATAGTGCACAGCTCTGGAGCTGTGACTTCTCATATGACTACGTGCGGATTAATGCGGAGTACCGTAGCTAGTCAAAATTTTAGCTGTTACACAATAAAGCGCTTCACGACACCTTGCAGTTGGTGCGCCATTGTTGCCAGCTCATCTCCACTATCTGATATTCCCTGTGCATTGGTGGTGGTTTCATCCGCGATCTGGCTGATTGCGACAACGTTTCGGTTGATCTCCTCAGCGACCGCGCTCTGCTCTTCCGCTGCGGTGGCAATCTGTACATTCATATCGTTGATAGTCGTTATTGCACCGCCTATCGCGTGTAGTGCTTCTTTAATTTTAGATGCCTGTTCGACACTGGTGCGTGCCTGTGTTCGCCCTGTTTCCATGGCAGTGACTGAATTTTGCGCGCCGACTTGTAGTTTCTCGATGATGCTCTGAATCTCCTGAGTCGATTCCTGGGTGCGTGTGGCGAGGGTACGTACCTCATCTGCGACAACTGCAAAGCCGCGTCCTTGTTCGCCTGCACGCGCCGCTTCGATTGCCGCATTGAGTGCTAATAGATTGGTCTGTTCTGCGATATCTTTAATCACATTAAGCACTGCCCCGACGCTTTGGCTATCGTCTGCGAGGGCCTGAATGACCTGAGCTGCTTGCTCAACTTCGCGGGATAGCTCTTCGATCACAGACATTGATTCTTCAACGATCTGCTGACCATTGTTCGACTCTGCTTGGGCCTGTGAAGCGGCAGTTTCGGCTGCGCTGGTATTTTGCGCCACTTCTTGCACGGTGGCAGACATCTCATTGATTGCTGTTGCGACCTGGTCGGTCTGTAGTTGCTGGTGTTTGATGCTCTGATTGGTTGTGGCGGTGATCGATTGCATCTGTTCAGCAGCCGTTGCGACTTGAGTCGTTGATGTGTCGAGTCCTCTGATCATCTCCTGAATATGGGAAATGAACTGGTTTAACCAATGAGCAAGCTCTCCCAGCTCATCCTTGCTGGATGCATCAAGCCGTTTAGTCAGATCTCCTTCACCTTCTGCGATATCCCTGGCGGTGACGATGATGCGTCTGATCGGTTTTACAATGCCGTTAAAGGCGTTGTAGGCGAGTACAGCCAGCAGTGCTGCGAATATTCCGATTAATACAAAATTCAGATATTCAGTGCGTTCGCTGCTTGTAATGGCACTTTCCATTTCAAGCCTGGATTGTGTCAGTGCCATTTCCAGCAGTGGATTTATGTGGCTGGAAAGAGATTCGACGGCCGCTTCGGCATTTGCCATCTGCAGGTTTCCTGCGGCAGGCCCTTTGGCGACATATGTATTAGCCATCTTTTTAGCAGTGTTGAAGTAGGTCTCATACTCATTAAACAGGGATTGGTATAATTCAGTGTTGTTGTGATCGATCTGTGCCAGCTCATTGATTAAAAGCTGGAACTGTTCGTGTTGTAATTTGGCTTCATGAAAACCGTTGTTAAACCCATTGAGTCCGCGGGTAGCGCTGATTTCGCTGAACCACAGCTGGGTATTAATGACTGTCAGTTTGAGCTGATATGCTTTTTGGGTGATGAGGCTTTGATGTTCGGTGTAGGCCTTGATTTGTTTTTTTACGGAGGCTGTCCCATAGATCGAAACGCCGGCCTGGAGGATGAGGAAAAAAACCATCACAGATATGGCAGCAGTAATTTTGTTAACAATGGTCATAGTCGTGCTTTCCTTAAGAATTACATTGGGCTCGTTTAACTGTAGCGACCAAACGGGCCTAACCTTCATTGAAGCTAGATTAATCAGTTGAATCTACTGCGAACGCCTATGGCACAGAACCTAAAAGACTTTTTGGCACATTTCGAACTCACCGTATGGGTGATACGCCGTCGTCCAAAATATTCCAAAAAATCTTTTATCTTCAGCGCCATAGTCGCTCTCGCTACCATTCAACTGATTAACTGATGTTACGCACTAGCGTTCTTGAGAACCTGTAATTCCTCAAATGCCAGCCTAATCGCTTTAATGTAAAGTTTGTTCTTCAACGCAAACGTATTCAACTTTTGCTTGATGCTGAGACTTT
>Ga0316203_1000384_pt1 | contig 57519 bp, 55 predicted proteins | sample 6monrhotite_MG_FD_204940 | JGI IMG/M metagenome (GOLD analysis project Ga0316203, IMG submission 204940) | Microbial mat bacterial communities from mineral coupon in-situ incubated in ocean water Damariscotta River, Maine, United States -... | ecosystem: Environmental > Aquatic > Marine >... | reverse complement strand
AATTCGCGTTTAGCGCCGAAAACTTGGAAGTGGCAAAGACCATTTTCGCCAAGTATCCAGAAGGCCGTGAGGCCAGTGCTGTGATGCCGTTGTTGACCTTGGCCCAGCGCCAAAACGACAACTGGCTACCAACAGAGGCTATGGATGTGGTGGCGGACATGGTTGGTCTTGCGCCCATGCGCGTGTACGAGGTCGCGACCTTTTACACCATGTATAACTTAAAACCTGTGGGCAAAAACTTTGTCCAGGTGTGCACCAACCTGTCGTGCCTGGTCAAAGGTGCGGACGAGGTGTTTAAGGTGTGCAAGAATAAATTGAACCTCGAAAACGGCGAAACAACGCCGGACGGGATGTTTACGTTGTTGGAAGTTGAATGTTTGGGCGCGTGCGTGAATGCGCCAATGATGCAAATCAACGATGATTTTTACGAAGACCTGGACGCGAACAGCGCCACAGCCGTGCTTGAGGCTATGGCCAAAGGCGAAACCCCAAATCCCGGTTCCCAAGCAGGCAAACGCGTTGGCTGTCAGCCTGCGGGTGGCCTCACCACATTAAAAGGGGGGAAGTGATCCATGTTGCAGGATAAAGATCGCATCTTCACCAATATCTACGGCCTCCATGACATCTCCGTCAAAGGCGCTCAGTCGCGCGGTGACTGGGACAAGACCAAGGACATTATTGCCAAGGGTCGGGAATGGATTGTCGATGAAATGAAAGCGTCTGGCTTGCGCGGTCGTGGCGGTGCTGGATTTGGCACCGGTATGAAGTGGTCCTTCATGCCCAAAGACAACCCGTTGCCCAGCTATCTGGTGATCAATGCGGATGAAGGCGAACCCGGAACCTGTAAGGATCGCGAAATTTTACGGGCCGAACCGCACAAATTGATCGAAGGCGCCTTGCTGGCCTCCGTCGGTATTGGTGCGCACGCCTGCTATATCTATGTTCGTGGTGAATTTTACCGCGAGGCCGAAGCCCTGCAACGGGCCATCGACGAAGCCTACGCAGCGGGTCTGGTTGGCAAAAATGCTTGCAAATCTGGGTATGACTTCGACGTCTATATTCACTTAGGCGCTGGCGCTTATATCTGTGGTGAAGAAAGTGCGTTGATCGAAAGCATCGAAGGCAAAAAAGGCCAACCACGCTTGAAACCACCGTTTCCGGCCAACTGTGGCCTGTACGGTTGCCCAACCACCGTGAACAACGTGGAATCCATTGCTGTGGTTCCTGACATTTTGCGTCGCGGAGGATCTTGGTTTAGCGGCATCGGGCGCGAAAACAACAAAGGCACCAAACTGTTTTGCATTTCCGGCCATGTGGAAAATCCCTGCACGGTCGAAGAAGAAATGGGCATTCCTATGAAGGAATTGCTGGAAAAACATTGTGGTGGCGTGACGGGCGGCTGGAACAACTTAAAAGCCGTCATTCCGGGCGGATCGTCTGTGCCGATGATGAACAAAGCCCAGTGCGATGTCGCGTTGATGGATTATGACGGTTTGAAAGAGCATGGGTCTGGTTTGGGCACGGCGGCGGTGGTCGTTATGAATCAATCCACCGATGTGGTCAAAGTGATTACCCGCTTGGCGGCATTTTATAAGCATGAAAGCTGTGGCCAATGCACACCGTGTCGTGAAGGCACCGGGTGGATGTGGCGCATGATGGAACGCATTTGCGAAGGCAATGCCCACATCGACGAAATTGATTTGTTACAAGATGTCACAAAGCGCATTGAAGGCCACACCATTTGTGCGCTTGGCGATGCTGCGGCCTGGCCAATTCAAGGTTTGATCCGTCAGTTTCGCGGTGACATGGAAGCAAAAATTTTAGCTAAAGTCGGCACCCACGCCGACGCGGCTGAGTGATTTAGAGTTTAGGAGAAGGGGAGCCATGCCAAAGCTCACCATTGACGGTCAGGAAATTGAAGTCGAAGCGGGCAGCACTGTGCTCCAAGCTTGTGAACAGCTTGGAATCGAAGTGCCACGTTTTTGCTATCACGAACGTCTGCCATTATCGGGGAACTGCCGGATGTGTCTGGTGGAAATGGAACGCGCGCCAAAGCCGGTTGCGTCGTGCTGTATGCCTGTTGGCGACGGCATGGTGGTTCATACCAAGACCGAAAAAGTTGTCAAAATGCGCGAAGCGGTGATGGAATTTTTGCTCATCAACCATCCGCTAGATTGCCCCATTTGCGACCAAGGCGGCGAATGCGACCTGCAAGACCAAGCTGTGACGTATGGCTGTGGCGAATCGCGCTATAAAGAAGAAAAACGCGTGGTGCCTAACAATGACTACGGTCCGTTGATCAAAGGCACCATGACCCGTTGCATTCACTGCACCCGGTGTGTCCGGTTCTCAAGCGAAATTGCCGGCACCAGCGAACTGGGCGGCACGTTCCGCAGCGAACATTTGTCCATCGGCACCTATGTCGGCAACACGATTAAGTCTGAATTGTCGGGCTGCATGGTTGATCTCTGCCCGGTGGGCGCTCTGACCTCGGCTCCTTACGAATTCAAGGCGCGCTCTTGGGAACTGAAAAAGACTGAAAGCGTTGACGTTTTGGACGCCGTTGGCTCTAACATCCGCGTCGATAGCCGCAGTGGCGAAGTGATGCGCATCGTGCCGCGTTTACATGAAGACGTGAACGAAGAATGGCTGGGCGACAAATCACGCCACGCCTGTGACGGCTTAACCCGTCAACGGCTCGACAAACCTTATGTGAAAAAAGACGGCAAGCTCCAACCCGCCACATGGGACGAAGCTTTCGCCGCGATCAAAGCTCAATTAAAAGGCCTGAAGGGCGCGCAAATTGCGGCCATTGCCGGGGACTTGGTTGACGTTGAAGCGATGACCGCAACCAAGGACCTGTTGGCTGGCTTAGGCTCAACCAATATGGATTGCCGCCAAGAGGGCAGTGCTATCGATCCTTCGGTTCGGGCCAGCTATCTTTTCAACACTTCGATTGCCGGTATTGAAAACGCCGATGCGCTGTTGATCATTGGCTCGAACCCACGCATCGAAGCCCCGGTGTTGAACGCGCGCATTCGCAAACGTTATCTTCAAGGCGGCTTTAAAGTGGGCGTTGTTGGGCCGACGGGTGATCTCACCTATAAAAACGAATACCTTGGAGCCGATGCCGCAACGCTGAGCGAAATCGCTTCGGGCAAACATGCTTTTGCCAAGGTTCTCAAAGAAGCTAAGAACCCCATGTTGATTTTGGGCACAGGCGCCTTGATGCGCGCCGATGGGGCTGCACTTTTGGCCCTGGCGAAACAAATTGCCGATAAAACGGGCATGATCAGCGACGCTTGGAACGGCTTTAATGTCTTGCAAACCGCGGCTTCGCGCGTTGGTGGCTTGGACATTGGCTTTGTTCCCGGCAGAAACGGCAAAGCTACGGCAGAAATCTTGGACGCGTGCGGCGAAGGAAAAATCAAGGTTTTGTACTTGTTGGGTGCCGATGGCGTCGAGCCTGCCAAGCTTTCCGATACTTTCATCATTTATCAAGGCCATCATGGCGACAGCGGCGCCCATATGGCCGACGTGATCTTGCCGGGGGCTGCGTATACCGAAAAGAATGCCACTTATGTAAACACCGAAGGCCGTGTGCAACGTGGGTCTTTGGCGGTGTTCCCTCCGGGGGAAGCCAAAGAAGATTGGACCATCTTGCGTGCTCTGTCGGACGTGTTGGGCAAAGCCTTGCCGTACGACAACTTGAGCCAAGTGCGCGCGCGCATGAAAAAACTCAATGGAGTGTTTGGCACCGTGAACGAACTCCAGCCAGCCGAGTGGTCCGACTTTGGGACTGCGGGCGATGTTCTGGGGAAACCGCTGTCTTCAATTGTTCGGAACTATTACATGACCGATCCGATTTCACGCGCATCTGAAACCATGGCAGCGTGTACCGCTGAACTCCTGGGCGATCAGGAAAGGACGGGCACCGATGGTTGAGATGTGGAATGTTTATCTGTGGCCGCTGCTTTGGATCATCATTAAGATCCTCGCCATTGTCGTGCCGGTTTTGCTGTGCGTGGCGTATCTGACGCTTGCCGAACGCAAAATTATTGGCGCCATGCAATTGCGCAAAGGACCGAACGTGGTGGGTCCGTTTGGCTTGTTGCAACCAATTATGGACGGTATGAAGCTGTTTTTGAAAGAAACGGTGATTCCATCCAGTGCCAACCGGGCGGTGTTTATCATAGCCCCGATGCTGACCTTCTTCTTGGCCTTGATTTCGTGGGCGGTGATCCCGTTTGGCGAAGGCATGGTGTTGGCCGACATTAACGTTGGTATTTTGTACCTGTTCGCCATGTCGAGCTTGGGTGTCTATGGCATCTTGATGGCCGGTTGGGCGTCTAACTCGAAATACGCATTCTTGGGCGCACTGCGCTCGGCGGCGCAAATGGTCTCGTACGAAGTGTCGATGGGCTTTGTCATCATCACCGTGCTGCTGTGTGTTGGCTCGCTGAACTTAACCGCGATCGTCGAAGCCCAGCGGGGCATGTGGTTTGTTATTCCGTTGTTCCCAATGGCCGTGGTGTTCTTCATTTCGACCTTGGCCGAAACCAATCGCCACCCGTTTGATCTTCCCGAAGCAGAAGCCGAATTGGTGGCTGGCTATAACGTTGAATATTCAGCCATGACGTTTGCTTTGTTTTTCTTAGGTGAATATGCCAACATGATTTTGATGTGTGGCCTGACCACGGTGTTGTTCTTGGGCGGCTGGTTGCCTCCCATGGATATCGCCATCTTCAACATGATCCCCGGCCCGATTTGGTTCTTCTTAAAAATCTTTTCATTGCTTTTCATCTATATCTGGGTTCGTGCCAGTTTCCCGCGCTATCGCTACGATCAGCTGATGCGTTTGGGCTGGAAAGTTTTTTTACCGATGTCGCTTGCGGCTGTGGTTATCGTTTCGGGCGTGTTGGTTGCGTTCGATCTTATTCCGAACGCTAGTTAAGGGGAGATGCGAACATGAGCTTTATCAACCGTCAAGTCCGTGCCTTCTTGTTGACCGAGCTATTGGCCGGAATGTTGCTGACGTTGCGCTATATGTTCAGGCCCAAGGTGACCTTGAACTATCCATACGAAAAGGGCTATCTGTCGCCACGCTTTCGCGGTGAACATGCTCTGCGTCGTTATGGCAATGGCGAAGAACGCTGCATTGCGTGCAAACTGTGTGAAGCGGTTTGCCCGGCACTGGCAATTACGATTGAGGCTGGGCCTCGAGAAGACGATGGATCGCGGCGCACCACGCGCTATGACATCGACATGACCAAGTGCATTTACTGTGGTTTCTGTGAAGAAGCCTGCCCGGTAGATGCCATTGTCGAGGGGCCTAATTTTGAATACGCGACTGAAACCCGCGAGGAGCTTATGTACGACAAGTCTAAGCTTCTGGACAACGGCGCTCGTTGGGAGGTGGAAATTGCTCACCGTCTCAACGCTGACGCTAAGTACCGATAAGGGGGGACAGGGATAATGATTGAAACTCTGGTCTTTTATGTATTTGCCATCACTTGCGTCGCCGCTGGCGTGTTGGTGGTGACTTCGCGCAACCCGGTGTATTCGGTGTTGTTCTTGATTTTGGCGTTTTTCAACGCCGCTGGCCTGTTTGTGTTGGCGGGTGCGGAATTCTTAGCCATGCTGTTGATCATCGTCTACGTCGGTGCGGTCGCGGTGTTGTTCATGTTCGTGGTTATGATGTTGGACATCACGGTTGCTGAAATGAAAAACGGCTTTCGGGCTTATTTACCCATCGGTTTGACCGTGGGTGCGGTTTTCATGGCGGAATTGGTGTTTGTGGGGCTGGTGTTCACCATGGCCCCGGATGCGGCGGCTAATATTCAAGCAGCGGCACCCTCACCAGATACCGTTCATAACACCCGCGCGTTGGGTCAGTTGATCTATACGCAGTATCTCTATCTGTTCCAGGCGGCGGGTTTGATTTTGTTGGTCGCTATGATCGGCGCCATCGTGTTGACCCATCGCAAACGCCGCGACTCACGCAAACAAGTTATTCGTGAACAGTTGGCGCGTCGGGCTGAAGACGCGGTGGTTCTGAAAAAAGTTGAAACGGGGAGGGGCATCTAATGGCCACGATTGGACTGGCGCACTACTTAGCCGTTGCCGCACTCCTGTTTGGAACGGGCGTATTTGGTATCTTCCTCAATCGCAAGAACGTGATCGTCATTTTGATGTCGATCGAACTGTTGTTGCTTGCGGTTAATATTAACTTGGTGGCCTTCTCGGTCGAGCTGGGTGATTTGGCGGGGCAAGTCTTTGCCTTGTTCATCCTCACCGTTGCTGCGGCCGAAGCAGCCATCGGCCTTGCCATTTTGGTGGTGTTCTTCCGCAATCGCGGAACGATCGCGGTCAAAGACATCAATACGATGAAAGGGTGAGGGAACGGATATGACTATGATTAAAGCCATCGTTTTCCTGCCGCTTCTGGCCTCAATGGTCGCAGGACTTATTGCGTTTGTTGACTGCGGCACAGATAAAGACAAAAAACACCGCATGGATGCCTACGCGCAATACATGACGGCTGGCGTGTTGCTGGCGTGCATGGTGATGTCGTGGATTACCTTCTATAACGTCGGTATTCATGGCGGCGACGCCTATACGGTGAAGGTGTTGAGCTGGATTCAGTCGGGCGGCCTGGATATCAATTGGGCCTTGAAAGTGGACACGTTGACAGCCGTTATGTTGGTTGTGGTGTGCACGGTTTCGGCCATGGTTCACGTCTATTCCATCGGTTATATGCACCACGATCCTGACGTGCCACGGTTCATGAGCTATCTCAGCCTGTTCACCTTCTGCATGTTGATGTTGGTGACCGCTGACAACTTGGTACAAATGTTCTTTGGTTGGGAAGGTGTGGGCTTGGCCTCGTACCTGCTGATCGGGTTCTGGTACAATAAGCCAACGGCGAACGCCGCCGCCATTAAGGCTTTTGTGGTCAACCGGGTGGGTGACTTTGGCTTTGCCTTGGGCATCTTTGCAACGTTCGTGATGTTTGACAGCGTCAATTTGGACGTGATCTTCTCGCGCGCCGAGGGCTTGTCGAACGCCACCATCTCTGTTTTCTCGGGCGAATATCATGCCATCACGGTGATCTGCTTGCTGTTGTTTGTTGGGGCCATGGGCAAATCAGCTCAGTTGGGCCTGCACACTTGGTTGCCGGATGCGATGGAAGGCCCGACCCCTGTGTCGGCCTTGATCCACGCGGCCACCATGGTGACGGCGGGTGTCTTTATGGTCAGCCGTATGTCGCCGTTGTTTGAATATTCCGACTTTGCCTTGCAAGTGGTGACCATTGTTGGCGGCACGACCGCTATCTTTGCCGCCACGGTGGGCTGTACGCAGTTCGATATCAAACGGGTGATCGCGTATTCGACCTGTTCTCAGTTGGGCTATATGTTTTTCGCCATCGGTGTGTCGGCGTATCAAGCGGCGATTTTCCACTTGATGACCCACGCTTTCTTCAAAGCCTTGTTGTTCTTAGGCGCGGGGTCTGTGATCCACGCCATGAGTGACGAACAAGACATGCGGCGCATGGGCGGCACCTGGAAACTGATTCCGGTGACCTACAGCCTGATGTGGATTGGTTCATTGGCTTTGGTTGGCGTGTTCCCGTTCGCGGGTTACTTCTCTAAAGACATGATTTTGGAAGCCGCTTGGGCAGCACATACAGGGGCGGGTAATTATGCCTTCTGGATGGGCATTACGGCCGCTTTCTTGACCGCGTTCTATAGCTGGCGGTTGATTATTATGACCTTCCATGGCAAGCCGCGCGCCGACGAAAAAACCATGGCGCACGTGCACGAAAGCCCGAAGGTTATGATTTTGCCGCTGATGTTGCTGGCTTTTGGCGCGTGTTTTGCGGGTTGGGCTGGTTACAACTACTTTGTCGGCCACGATGCCGCACATTTCTGGGGCAATGCTATTTTGGTGCTGTCTGACCATACGGCGCTTGAAGATGCACACCATGTTCCGGCTTGGGTTAAATACTTGCCGTTGGTGGTGGGCGGAGCCGGGATTGCCACGGCTTATGTGATGTACATGTTTGTTCCATCACTGCCTGAAAAGGTCAAACGCGCCTTTGGGCCGATTCATACTTTTGTTTACAACAAATGGTACTTCGATGAGCTTTACGATCTAATTTTCGTTAAGCCGGCCTTTGCGATTGGTCGTTTCTTCTGGGTCTGGGGGGATCAAAAAACAATTGATCATCTCGGTCCGGACGGCATTGCAAGTACGACGCAAGACACGGCTCAAAAAGTGAGTGTTTTGCAATCTGGGTACCTCTATCACTATGCGTTTTCCATGCTTATTGGCGTGGTGGCGATGGTGTCTTGGTACATGATCTTTCACGTGGGGTGAGATGAATGTCTAATCTTCCGATCCTCTCGCTCTTGATCTTCCTGCCGTTGGCGGGAGCGGGTTTTATTCTCACCATTCGTGGTGATGATGAAGTGGGTAAACGCAATGCCAGAAATATGGCGTTGTGGACATCCTTGGTGACCTTTGTTCTGTCGTTGTATCTGTGGTTCATGTTTGACCCCAGCACCGCAGCGTTTCAGTTCGAAGAGAACATAAAATGGATGCCTGCCTATAACATTTCCTACCACCTGGGCGTGGACGGCATTTCGGTGCTGTTCGTGCTGCTGACCACGTTGCTGACTCCGATCTGCATCTTGGCCAGTTGGAACAGCATCAAGGATCGTGTCAAAGAATACATGATTGCATTCTTGATCCTGGAAACCATGATGATAGGCATGTTTGCTGCGCTTGATATCATGATCTTCTACATCTTCTTCGAAGCTGTGTTGATCCCGATGTTCTTGATCATTGGCGTGTGGGGCGGCAAACGACGCGTTTACGCTTCGTATAAGCTGTTCCTTTATACTCTGACAGGCTCCGTTTTGATGCTGTTGGCCATTTTGGTGATGTACGTTCAGGCGGGCACCACCGATATTGTCGAACTGATGAAGTTTAGGTTTGATCCAGCTCTGCAAAATTGGCTGTGGTTGGCGTTCTTTGCTTCGTTCGCGGTCAAGGTTCCGATGTGGCCGGTCCACACCTGGCTTCCCGATGCGCACGTCGAAGCGCCAACGGCTGGCTCTGTCATCTTGGCGGGCGTGTTGCTGAAGTTCGGTGGTTATGGTTTCATTCGCTTCTCGTTGCCAATGTTCCCAGATGCCAGCGTGTACTTCACACCGTTGATTTACACCTTGTCCATTGCGGCTGTGATCTACACATCCCTGGTGGCTTTGGTTCAGACCGACATGAAAAAGCTGATCGCGTATTCGTCAATTGCCCACATGGGTTTTGTGACGGCCGGGACGTTCACCATGACGGTGCACGGTATCGAAGGTGCGGTGTATCAGATGCTCAGCCACGGTGTGGTGTCGGCCGCTTTGTTCCTGTGCGTGGGCGTTATTTATGACCGCATGCACACCCGCGAAATTTCGGCCTATGGCGGCTTGGTTCACAAAATGCCATCCTATGCCTTGGTGTTCATGGTGTTCATGATGGCCTCGGTTGGGCTTCCGGGCACCGGCGGTTTCGTTGGTGAGTTCTTGGTTTTGTTGGGCGCGTTTGAAGCCAACACCTGGGTGGCAACGTTCTTGCTTACGGGTGTTATCTTGGGTGCGGCTTATATGCTCTATCTCTATCGTCGGGTCGTGTTCGGCGCGTTGGAGAAAGAGGAAGTCAAGAAGATGCTTGATATGACCCCGCGTGAGTGGGCGGTCTTTGCGCCGTTGCTCGTTTTGACGTTTTGGATGGGTATTTATCCAATGTCATTTTTAGATATGATGCACGTTTCTGTGGATCACCTGCTGTCACAAGTGCAGGTGGCTCTTGAAGCCAGCGGTTCAGCCACGATGGCTGGAAACTAGAGGAGTAGAAGGACGATGGCTATGGCTGCAGTCCCCAATCTAACCCCGGCAATGCCGGAAATCTTTCTCGCCTTGGCGGGGATGGTTTTGTTGATGCTGGGCGTGTTCCAAAACTGGGCAACACCAGAGGGTAGCATTCGGGTTTCCCGCATGACCTCAAACTTAGGTGTGTTGTCTTTGATTCTGGCTTTGGTGCTGGTGTACACGGTTTCCGGATCAACCCTGGTGACCTTTGAAGGCATGTTTATCAGTGATGCCTTTGCCACGTATTCCAAGGTTCTGATCTTGGTCGCGGGTATGTTCACTTTGATTTTGTCTCAGAATTGGCTGGAAATGCAGAGCGCTCATCGCTTTGAATTTTCCATTCTGATTTTGTTTGCGACGCTCGGCATGATGATGATGGTTTCGGCCAATAACCTGATGTCTTTGTACATGGGGTTAGAGCTGCAGTCGTTGTCTTTGTACGTGTTGGCGGCGTTTCATCGTGATGATGCCAGATCAACCGAAGCCGGCTTGAAGTACTTCATCTTGGGCGCGTTGGCGTCAGGACTGCTTCTTTATGGCATGTCTATGGTCTACGGCTTTAGCGGCAGTACCGATTTTGTTGCCATTGCCAGCGCCATTAAAAGCGGCGATACGCTCCCCGTGGGAATCGTTATCGGTTTGGTCTTTATGATGGCAGGATTGGCCTTTAAGGTTTCAGCTGTTCCGTTCCACATGTGGACCCCGGACGTTTACGAAGGCGCTCCGACCCCGGTCACCGCGTTCTTCGCCGTGGCGCCAAAGGTTGCGGCCTTGGCCTTGTTTATGCGTGTTATGATTGGCCCGTTTGGCGACATTGCGGCCCAATGGCAGCAAGTGGTGGTGATGATTGCCATCCTCTCTATGCTGGTGGGTTCGTTTGCCGCCATCGCCCAGACCAACATCAAACGTATGATGGCTTACAGTTCCATCGGTCACGTTGGTTATGCGTTGATTGGCTTGGCGGTTGGTAACGAAGCCGGTATTACGGGTGTGTTGATCTATTTGACCATTTACGTGTTCATGAACATCGGCGCGTTTGCGTGTTTGATGGGCATGCGCAGAAGTGGTCGTGCGGTCGAGCAAATTTCCGATCTTAGCGGTTTGGCTAAAACCCATCCGGCTATGGCGGCGGCTTTGACCGTGATGATGTTCTCGATGGCGGGGATTCCGCCGTTGGCCGGGTTCTTTGGCAAGTTGTACATCTTTTTGGCAGCGATTGAAGCCGAGCTGTACACGTTGTCCGTGATTGGTGTTTTGGCCTCGGTCGTGTCGGCGTATTACTATATCCGCGTGATCAAAGTCATGTACTTTGACGAGCCAGGGATTGAATCCTTGGACACACCGTTACCCCGTTCGGTTTCGCTGGTTTTGGCGTTCTGTACGGTGCTTATCTTGTTGTTCATCCTCTTTCCAACGCCCGTACTTGATGCAGCTAAAGTCGCTGCAGCCTCTCTGTTTTAGGGCGATTTAACGCCCATGACATCGCTCGAGCTCCCAAGTCCTTATCGACTTCGGGAGCTCGATTGCGTTGACTCCACCAATGCCGAAGCCAAACGTCTGGCCGAAACGGGCTGTGAGGACTTCACCCTGGTGTGGGCGAAACGCCAAACGGCGGGGCGCGGCCGACGGGGGCGGGAATGGATATCAGGTGACGGAAATCTGTTTTTTTCCATCGTGTTACGCCTGCCGTACCCCATGGCGGCTATGACCCAGTTGTCCTTCGTTGCCGCGAATGCGGTGGCGGATGCGATTTCTGTGGCGGCCCCCAAAGGCGCGTTCGTCAACGTTAAATGGCCCAATGATGTGTTGTTAGAAGGCAAAAAAATCGCCGGAATTTTGTTAGAGGGCGAAAGTGATCCCAAAACCAACGGCTTTAAATGGTTAGTGGTCGGGGTGGGCGTCAATATCGCATCGCATCCACCAGCTGAAGATACCGAAACCCCTGCAACGTCGTTGGCGGGTGCCGGGGTCAGCGGGGCGGGACTGGATGTTGAGGCGTTATTAGACGCTTTGGCCAAACGGTTTCTGGCGGGCTTGGTGACGTGGCGAAATTTAGGCTTTGGCCCCATTCGTCGCCATTGGTTGATGCGCGCCAAGGGACTGGGTGGGGCGGTTACGGTGCGCTTGCCCCGTGAAACCCTGCACGGTCTGTTCGCCGCCTTAGATGAAAACGGAGCGTTGGTGTTGCACATGGACGATCAGCCCAATCGCCTGATTACGGCCGGGGATGTGTTTATTGGAAATCCAGGGTCCAAACTCATTTAAAGGATGCAATTGTGTTCAACAAGGAAAGCCAAATGCAAGGAAATCAGCATGAAGGACAGGCCCTAGCCTATTCAAATGCTGTTGCCGCAGCAGTTGGCTTTCCTTGTTGAATCCGAAGGACGATGTCCGTTTCCTCAAAGGCGTCGTCGAAAGGCCTTGAAATATCACCAATATTCCTACGGCCTGTCTTCTATCCTTTGAGAAAACGGACACAGCACAATGGATCATTTAAATGAGTTTGGACCCTAAGTGATTTGAACCAAAGCTCTGCGCGTGGTAGGGAATAACGTATGCTTCTTGCTATTGATTCTGGAAATACCAACATCGTGTTTGCCGTTTTCGGCGACGATGGAACCCTTGTGGGTTCGTGGCGCTCTGAAACCAAGGCGAGCTGCTCTGCCGATGAAATTGGCTCCTGGCTGAGCCAAGAGCTGACATGGCAAGGCTTGGCTGCAACAAATATCACGGATGCCATCCTTGCGACCGTAGTGCCGTCTAATTTAAAGGTTCTTGTGGCCTTGTGTGAGGAGACGTTCAAAGTTTCGCCTTTGGTGGTGGGGGCAGAGGGCGTGGACTTAGGCCTGAAAGCCTTGCTTGACCAACCTAGCGAAGTCGGTGCGGATCGTTTGGTGAATGCCGTGGCAGCGGGGGAAACCTACGGTGGTCCTTTGATTTGTGTGGATTTCGGCACCGCGACCACCTTTGATGTGGTGGATGGGGATGGTAATTATGTCGGTGGGGCGATTGCGCCGGGGATCAACCTGTCGTTGGATGCCTTGCACGCGCAGGCCGCCAAATTGCCCCGCGTGATCCCCGAACGCCCAGACCGCGTGATCGGTACAAACACCATCAGCGCCATGCAATCTGGAATCTATTGGGGCTATGTATCGCTGATCGAAGGTATGGTGCAGCGCATTCAAGACGAATTTGGCGCGCCTATGAAGGTGATTGCCACGGGCGGTCTTGGCGCACTGTTTGCCGAGGCCACCGACGTTATCGAAAGGACCGATGCAGATTTGACCCTGCGCGGCCTCTATCTCATTTATCAGCGCAACCGGAGAGACTGATCCATGGCGAACGACGAACTTTTGTTCTTACCCTTAGGCGGGGCCGGAGAAATCGGCATGAACCTGAACCTGTATGGGTATGGCAAGCCTGAAAACGCCGAGTGGATTATGCTGGACTTAGGCATTACTTTTGGCGATAGCAGCCAACCGGGTGTGGATGTGGTTATGCCTGACCCCAAGTTCATTGAAGACCACAAAGACAAGCTGAAGGGAATCGTTCTCACCCACGCGCACGAAGACCACTTAGGCGCGGTGCCGTATTTATGGGATCGTTTCAAATGCCCGATTTACGCCACGCCGTTCACGGTGTCGGTGCTGAAACGCAAACTGGCCGAAGACAGTGTCTTTAACAATGTGCCGATTATTGAAATTCCCTTGAATGGTAAATTTGACGTGGGTCCGTTTCAATTGGAACTGATCACCATGACCCATTCCATCCCTGAACCCAATGCTGTGGTGATCCGTACACCTTTGGGCACGGTGCTGCACACGGGCGATTGGAAGCTGGATCCAGACCCGGTTTTGGGGGCCGATTACGATATGAAGGCGCTTCGTGATTTGGGCGACGAAGGGGTGCTGGCGATGGTCTGCGATTCCACCAATGTCTTCACCAAAGGCACCAGTGGATCAGAAGGTGAAATATTAGACAATCTCGTTGATCTTATTCGCAAACGCGAAGGACGGGTCATTGTGACCTGTTTTGCGTCAAATGTAGCCCGTATTGACACCATTTCAAGGGCCGCAAAGTTGTGTGGCCGAGACATTGTTCTGGCCGGACGATCCTTTGGTAGAATGATACAAAGTGCTAAAGAAAACGGATACTTGCAAGATGTTCCTATTTTTTTAGATGAAGAAATGGCGAGCCAGATACCCAAGGATAAACTGCTGATTGTGTGCACGGGGTCCCAAGGGGAAGCGCGTGCCGCTTTGGCGCGCATCGCCGCAAACGATCATCCGCGTATCTCTATTTCAAAGGGCGATTTGGTCATTTTTTCTTCGCGTCAGATTCCCGGCAACGAGGTCGGGATCAGCAATCTACAGAACCGTTTGGTGCGCTTAGGTGTTGATCTTATCACCGACAAAGAGGCTTTTGTGCATGTGTCGGGACACCCCGCACGCGACGAAATGTTTGAAATGTACCAAGCCATCAAACCGCAAATTTCGATTCCGGTTCACGGTGAATTTCGCCACTTGACCGAACACGGAAATATCGCCAAGGCGTGTCAGGTCAAAGAAACCGTGATCAATGAAAATGGTGGCATGGTCCGCATTGCCCCAGGTCCGGCGCAAATCATAGACCATGTTCATTCGGGGCGTTTGGCTTTGGAAGGGGGGCGCTTGGTGGCTTTGGATAGCGAGCTTGTGCGTGGTCGCACCCGGGCGCTGTGGAACGGTACGGCGACGGTGACCATTGTGGTCGATAAAGTTGGCAACCTGTTGAGTGATGCACAACTTTCCACCACCGGGTTGTTGGAACCAGACGATTTTGATTTTGAAGACGAAGCTTTGAACCGGGCCGAAGATGCGGTCGAAAATCTGAACAAAAAAGCCCGCCGCAATGACGATCAAGTTGCCGAAGCCGTGCGCATCGCGGTGCGTCGTTATTTCCGCAATACGTTTAAAAAGAATCCGGTGACCACGGTTCATTTGATAAGATTGGCCTCATGATCGGAAACTTAAACCATATTGCCATTGCGGTGCCTGATTTGGCCGCAGCATCGGCGAAATATAAAGATGTTTTGGGTGCGAAGGTGTCTGAACCTTTGGCTTTGATAGAGCACGGCGTCACTACGGTGTTTGTTGAATTGCCAAATACCAAGATTGAACTTTTAGAGCCTTTGGGCGATGATTCGCTGATTTCAAAATTTTTAGAACGAAATCCAGACGGCGGGGTGCATCATCTGTGCTTTGAGGTCACAGACATTTTGGCCGCGAAAACAAAGCTGGAAAGCCACGGGGTGCGCATTTTGGGAACGGGAGAACCTCGCCTTGGCGCGCACGAGAAACCAATTTTGTTCCTGCATCCCAAAGATTTTTGCGCTACTCTGATTGAAATAGAGGAAGCATAAGGACGCATTTACGTTGGGGAGGCGTTGATGGAAGAAAAGCAAAAGTTTATAATGACGGGCGTAAGCCAGATCACGGTGAGTAAAAAATGGGTGTGGCGGTGCATCTTGGCGCTTGTTGTCTTTTTTATCATCGTCGGAACGATGCTTGTGATTTCGGCGACCTCTCGCCCGGCAACCGTTAATTCGGGTGGATATACGAATGGAGTAGATTGGTGATGACGTATGGCTTATAAACCCCCAAAAGTACGCTTAAATCGCAAAGTTGTTAAATGGGTCTTAGTCTATCTGAGCATTATGTTTTTTCCAGCCGTGATCATGATGTTCGTAATTAAGGCGAATATGTAACCATGGTGGATGATCCGCACAGCTATTGCGATATTGCCTTAGAACAAGAGCTGCATCGTCCCTATCATGACCTAGAATACGGTTTCCCTGGTAAAGGGGAGGCGCAACTTTTTGAGCTGTTGTGCCTGGAAATTTTTCAAGCCGGACTGTCTTGGCAGCTGATTTTAAAAAAGCGCCAGACGACTTTTGAAGCCTTTTTAAGTTTTGACGTCGATACCGTCTCAGCTTTTACTGATGAGGATATAGAACGTCTACTAGAGAATCCTGGGATTATTCGTAACCGACTGAAAATTAAGTCGATTATTCACAATGCTCAGGTTCTGCAAAGCTTGCGAGAAAGTCATGGCGGCTTTGTTAAATGGCTAAAAACACACCATCCTTTGCCCCTGTCAGAGTGGGTGAAGACCTTTAAAAAAACTTTCAAATTCACCGGGCCTGAGGTTGTGAATGAGTTTTTAATGAGTACGGGGTATCTTAAAGGGGCGCACAGAGAAAGCTGCCCTGTCTTTAAACAAATTGCCAAAACCAACCCGCCGTGGATGCAGAGTTAATATGAAAAAAACAGTCCTGATCATAAGCACGCTTTTATACGGAGTTCCGGCTCTGGCCCAAGACATGTCTCCTGAAAAGACCCGTCCACCCGTGACCGAGGTGTCCGTGAGCCTTGAAGACTGTCAGCGATTGGTCAAGCATACGCCAAGTGCGGACGTGACTTACAAGCCCGGTGTCGATGTCAACGGTAAGTCCGTGGTGCCGGCCCATGGGGATGGTCCAGCGCCTTTGGAAATTGAATTGCCGAAAAAAATCGTGATCGATTTTGGCATCGATTTGGCTGGGAAATATGGGATCCTTGGGACCGGGGCGCAGACCGCCACGGCCAGTATTTTCCCCATCGAATATGACCTTGGTATGGGGGCGCTCACGGTCAACGGAAAGCCTCTACAACGTGACGATTCGCGGGCCATTGCCAAGGCTTGCAAATTGTTGCTGGCCCCAGCCCCTGCAAAAACCACCGGGAAATAACCTTTTGTGTTGGTTTGCGTCGCGGTCATTGCCGCGCGCGTCGCCATCGCTTAAAGTCGGCACACGATTGAACGTCATTGGATTTAGGCTTTTAAATTTATGTTTTCCCCCTTTGAGTGGATGATGGCCATTAGATACCTGCGCGCCCGGCGCAAAGAAGGTTTTGTGTCTGTGATCGCGTGGTTTTCTTTGTTGGGCATTGCCATTGGCGTGGCGACGTTGATCATCGTCATGAGCGTCATGAACGGTTTTCGCGCCGAACTGATGAACCGCATTTTGGGGCTAAATGGCCATGTGAATGTGTATGCCAGCGAAGGCACCCTGACCGACTATGAGGCCAAGGCCAAATTGGTGCTGGACGTACCGGGTGTGACCTCGGCGTCCCCCTTGATCGAAGGCCAGGTGATGGCAACGAACAACGGTCAAGCGCGCGGCGCCGTGATGCGCGGCATTCGCGGCGATGATTTGCGTGGCCGGGCGATTTTGGCGGGTAACATTAAGTCGGGAACGTTGGATGACTTTGGCCCCGATGACAGCATTGTCATTGGCACCGAAATGGCACGGCGTTTGGGCGTTGGTGTGGGCGACAAGGTCACCATCATTTCCCCTAAGGGCCAAGCCACGGCCTTTGGCACCGTGCCACGGATGCGCGCGTTTCGCGTTGCCGCAACCTTTTCCATTGGCATGTTTGAATACGATTCAGGCTTTGCCTTCATACCGCTGCGCGCCGCCCAAATCTATTTTCAAATGCCTGGAATTGTCAGCAATTTAGAAGTGTTCGTCGATGATCCCAATCATACCGATCTCATTGGCGAAGATATCAAACGGGCTTTGAACGGCGATGCGCGGGTTTATGACTGGCAAAAAACCAACGCCAGCTTTTTCAATGCCATTCAGGTGGAACGCAATGTGATGTTCCTCATTTTGACGCTGATCATCGTGGTCGCCGCCTTTAACATCATTTCCAGCCTGATTATGCTGGTCAAGGACAAGGGCAGGGATATCGCGATTTTGCGCACCATGGGGGCCACACGCGGCATGATCATGCGGATCTTTTTCATTGCCGGGGCATCGATTGGCGTGTTTGGCACCTTGGGCGGCTTTGCCTTGGGCTTGTGGTTCTCGCTGAACATCGAAACCATCCGTCAATGGATTCAATCCATCACGGGGACCGAATTGTTTGCCGCAGAAATCTATTTCTTGTCGCAATTACCAGCCAAGGTCGACCCGATGGAGGTGCTTGCCACCGTTTTGATGGGGCTGGGTTTGTCGTTTTTAGCCACCCTTTATCCATCGTGGCGCGCGGCGCGTTTGGACCCGGCCGAGGCGTTGCGTTATGAGTGATGTGCAAAAACCTGTTCTCACCTTTGACGGTGTGGTGCGCAGTTTTGGTCGCGGTCATACCGAATTGCAGGTCTTAAAAGGCGCCGACTTCACCGTTAATAGTGGCGAAATTGTTGCCCTGGTGGGGCCCAGTGGGTCCGGCAAATCAACCTTGTTGCAAATCGCGGGTCTGTTGGAAAAGCCAAATGCGGGCGAGATTCATATCGTCGGTGAGGCTTGTTCAAAGCTGAACGACGACCGCCGCACGGAAATTCGCCGCAAACATTTGGGCTTTGTTTATCAATACCACCACCTGTTGCCAGAATTTTCGGCGGTCGAAAACATTGTCATTCCCCAGATTATTGCGGGCCTTAGCAAAACGGAAGCCCGCGCGCGGGCGTTACAGTTGTTGGAAACCATGGGCCTGTCCGACCGTACCACCCACCGCCCCGCAGAGCTCAGCGGCGGCGAACAGCAACGCGTTGCCATCGCCAGAGCCTTGGCGAACGCACCAAGCTTGTTGTTGGCCGATGAGCCGACCGGAAACTTAGACCCGGAAACGGCAGGGGACGTTTTTAACATCTTGCTCAACCTAACCCGTCAAGTTGGCCTAACGGCCTTGATCGCCACGCACAACATGGACCTGGCCGCGCGCATGGACCGCATCGTCAGAGTGGAAGACGGCCATTTGATCGAAGTGTAGGGGGGCGGCTACTGCACCGGGTGTGTTTTTTTCTTGGTGAAGGACAAGATTATCGTGTCCAGAAAGGAAAAGAAAATTTCCACGCTATACCCCGCGACGAAGGCGGTTAACCATGGACCTAGGCTTTTCAACAGCCCCAAAGTTTGCGCGATGTCCCCGCTGGTGTTGCTAATCGACGGAGCCGAGGGTGACCCCGGCATAATCAGCCAAGACATCGCCACACCGGAAATCATCCCCAAAATTAACCGCGATGGCATGCGGGTCAGCGTTGAAGACGAAAGATCATTGTTTTCGATATGTTGAGAAATACTGCGCAGCACATATACAGCAGAACCCAAAAGAGCAAACAACAACGGCAAAATAAGGTTTGAAAGCGCAGATAAGGTGCTAAGGGCTGCCTTGTATTCCACGCGGTTTTGAGTGTAGGGGTTTAAACGAGAAAACCCTTCTTGATCAAAAGAGTAGGTTATAAAGAAAACAAAACCTGACCAAACACGGTTCCATGCCTTTAAACTGAGATTGGCCGCTTCTTGCATGTGTTCTTTGTTGGTCAATTGATTGAGGAGAGGGTAACTCTTCTCAGCGGATTTTCTTTCGATGATATCCTTAGAGCGGGCTAATTTGTTAACATCCGCCGTGTTGTTGTTGGCTTCATCAAGGTTTTTACTCTCGGCCGCATGAATGGCAGAAATTTGGTTTTCAAGCACGATGATGGATTGATTGATGGCTTCTAGGTCGGTGATGGTTTGATTGCCGAAGAACCAAAATATTTGCAACACGAACAAAACCCCAAACGTGATCAGGGTGAACCATTTGTACCAGCGAACTTTGCGCCCAGCTGGACTACGGGTTTTAGATTCTCCGGTCATTTCTTCACACAGCCCTCGTGTCATCAAAATGCTTTCCACCGTCGCTGGAGCAATGATCGTGGCAAGGTTTTCATAAGCTTTCCAAAAGGCCACTTCTTGCTGGGGGGTGGGGTAGGCCTCTAGACCGTTTTTCGGTGGCGGGGTCAGAACGCTCTGCATAGCGCTGATGGCTATAATGTCGGCATCATCGACGTTTTTTTTATGTTCAGATGCGAAACGAACCATGATGTGCGCTTCTTTGACGGCCGTTTCTAACGATGTTTTATGATCGTATGTTTCCAGCAGATCGTTATCGTTCGGTTTAAAACCGTGTATTAATTTCATGAAGTCCATGGAAATCCCCTGCCTTTGAACGGAGCATTATAGGGTGTCTCTTTTAATAATGCAATTCTAGCGCGTTTCTGATTTATAATTTTCGCCTTTGGGGAAAACTTTGTGTGGTCCGAATCGTTGGGCTGTGGAATTCTAGGGCCATGACCCACGCCTCATTTGTTCACCTGCGCGTTCATAGCGCTTATTCCCTATCCGAAGGTGCCGTTCGCATCAAGGATTTGCTGGGCTATTGCCAGGATGCGAAGATGCCCGCCGTGGCGGTGACCGATACCAACAACTTGTTTGGCGCGCTGGAATTTTCGCTCAGCGCCGCAGACGCCGGGGTTCAGCCCATCATTGGCTGTCAGATTTCCTTAAACCGGGAAGGTCCAGGCGATCCTCAACCCGGACGCACTGTGACTTATGCGGCCCCCGATCAAGTGGTGGTGTTGGTCCAAGATGATATGGGCTATCGCAACCTGTTGAAGCTGTTGTCCATCGCATACTTAGACAACGAAGATGTTGAAGACCCTAAAATCAGCTTCAAGGACTTAGAAACCCACGCCGTAGGGCTTATTTTGCTGTCAGGTGGGGTCAAGGGACCTGTGGGCCGTCAATTGCTAGAAGGCCAAGACGATTTGGCGCAAGCGAGCCTTAAACGGCTTCAGGTGGCCTTTGGCGACCGCTTGTATATTGAATTGCAACGCCACGGCTTGTCCGCTGAGGCCAAGATTGAAGAGCGCCTGATTGATCTGGCCTACGCGTTGGGGGTGCCTTTGGTTGCTACCAATGAAGCGTTTTTCTTAGACCGTAAAATGTATGAGGCTCACGATGCGCTGATTTGCATTTCAGCAGGCGCGTTCGTGAGCCAACCAGATCGCCGCCGCTTGACCCCGGATCATTACTTTAAAAGTGCCCGCGAAATGGAAATTTTGTTCGCGGACCTACCCGAAGCCATTGCCAACACTTTGGTGATCGCCAAACGGTGTGCCTATAAAGTCGAACGGGTCGATCCCATTTTGCCGCCGTTTGATTGCGGCGAAGGCCTGACCGAAGAAGGTGAATTGCGCAAACAAGCCGTGGTTGGTTTGAACAATCGCCTTGACGCTCAGCTTTATACCGACGCCATGAACGAGGTTGAGCGAGAGGCCGTCGCCAAGCCCTACCGCGAACGGCTAGAATTTGAGTTAAAAACCATCATCGATATGGGCTTTCCGGGCTATTTTCTAATCGTTTCGGATTTTATCAAATGGTCCAAAGACCAAGGCATTCCGGTGGGGCCGGGACGTGGTTCGGGTGCTGGCTCGGTGGTGGCGTGGGTGTTGACCATTACCGATTTGGACCCGTTACGCTTTGGTTTGCTGTTTGAGCGGTTCTTGAACCCTGAACGTGTGTCCATGCCCGATTTCGATATTGATTTCTGCCAAGATCGCCGCGACGAGGTGATCAAATACGTGCAAGACAAGTACGGACGCGACCACGTGGCGCAGATCATTACCTTTGGTAAGCTGCAAGCCCGTGCGGTGCTGCGCGATGTCGGGCGGGTGTTGGAAATGCCCTACGGACAAGTGGACCGCATTTGTAAACTGGTGCCTAATGATCCGGGCAAGGCCATGACGTTGCCCGAAGCCATCACCGCCGAGCCGCAATTGCGCGAAATGATGCGCGATGACGAAAGTGTCGCGCGGCTGATGGAAATTGCGAAGCCCCTGGAAGGCTTGTTTCGCCACGCTTCGACCCACGCGGCGGGTGTGGTGATCGGCGATCGCCCGCTCGATAAACTGGTGCCCTTGTACCGAGACCCCAAATCCGACATGCCGGTAACGGGCTTCAATATGAAGTACGTCGAACAGGCGGGCTTGGTGAAATACGATTTTCTGGGGCTGAAAACCCTTACCGTGTTGGCCACGGCGGTGAAGTTCGCCACCATCGGTGGGCACACCGTTGATCTGGACAAAATCCCTCTGGATGATCAGAAATCCTTTGATTTGCTGCAACGGGCTGAAACTCAAGGCGTGTTCCAGTTGGAATCGGCGGGTATGAAAGATCAATTGCGGGGGCTGAAACCGACCACGTTTGAAGACATCATCGCTATTGTGGCGTTGTACCGCCCAGGCCCAATGGAAAATATTCCGTCTTACATTAAACGTAAGCATGGTGAAGAAGAACCCGACTATATGTATCCGACGTTGGAACCGATCCTCAAAGAAACGTTCGGCATCATTATCTATCAGGAACAGGTTATGCAGATCGCTCAAGAGCTGTCTGGATATTCTCTGGGGGGTGCGGATTTGCTGCGCCGCGCGATGGGTAAAAAGATCCAAGCGGAAATGGATGCCCAGCGCAAAACCTTTGTCGAAGGGGCTGAGGGCAGGGGCGTTCCCGGCGCTAAAGCCGATGAAATCTTCGACCATGTGAACAAGTTCGCGGGCTATGGGTTCAACAAATCTCATGCCGCCGCTTATGCTTTGGTGGCCTATCAAACCGCTTATATGAAAGCCAATTTCCCCCACGAATTCATGGCCGCATCCATGACCTTGGACCTTGGCACCATCGATAAATTGAACGCCTACCGTCAAGAACTCGACCGTATTCATATCCCACTAAAAAGCCCTGATATCAATATGTCAGAAGCTTACTTTAAAGTAGAGCGTGATAAAAATGGCAAGGCCACAGCGGTCCGTTATGCGTTGGCGGCATTGAAAAATGTTGGCGAAGCGGCGATGCAAGCGATCATCGATGAGCGCAGCAAAAATGGTCCGTTCACAGACATCGATGACTTCGCCGCGCGCGTCGATGCGCGTCAAGTCAACAAGCGCCAAATTGAAAATATGGTGCGGTCCGGGACCTTCGACAGTCTGAATGCCAACCGCAAACAAATGTTCACCGGGATCGAGATGATCATGGGCGAGGCGTCGGCGCAACAAGCCGAACGCGAAAGCAATCAAATCGGCATGTTTGGCGGTGAAGACCAACCCGTTCAAACCATCCGCTTGCCCGACGTTGCCGACTGGCCGCCGATGGAAAAATTGCGCGAAGAATTTGACGCCATCGGCTTTTATTTGTCCGCTCACCCGTTGGACAGCTATGGCAAAAGTTTGGAACGACTAGGCGTGCAAACCATCGCCGAAATCATGGCGCGCGGGCAAACCGGAAACTTCACTTTGGCCGGAACCGTGGTCAGCAAAAAAGAACGCATCAGCCAAAAAGGCAACCGCTTCGCCTTTTTATCGTGTTCGGACGCCACCGGGGCTTATGAGGTCACGCTGTTTTCCGAAACCCTGACGGCGGCTGGGGACTTGTTGGTGGCGGGAACCGCCGTGTTGGTCAAAGCCACCGCTCAATTTGACGGGGAAAGCGTGCGTTTGACGGCTCAATCGGTCAAGGCGTTGGACAAGCTAGCCTCGCAAACCGCCGCTGGCCTCAAAATCGTTATTTCCAACGACAAACCCATCGGCCAAATCCGAAGCATGTTGGAAACCGCAGGCCCGGGCCGAGGCAAAATCACCATCGTCGTCAGAACGGCTACTCAAGACGTAAAAATAGATTTGCCCCCCACACAAAACATCGCCGTAACGCCAGAACTTCTGCATGAAGTTCATTCGATTTCGGGCATTGTCGAGGTCCAAGAAATATGAAGCTGTTCGCGTCCGTTGTTGCCTTTATGGGGCTTGTTTTGAATTCCGGTCTGGCCTTAGCCGAACCCAAAACCTTCAAAGATTGTCCGACTTGCCCCGAAATGGTGGTCGTTCCGTCTGGCTCGTTCCAAATGGGCGGCAAGGGACGGTATGAAAAACCTCGACACCAAGTTGAAATCAAGTCCAGCTTTGCCGTGGGAAAGTTTGAAATTACCCAAGCAGAATGGCGGGCCGTGATGGGCGAAAACCCAAGCAAGTTTGAAGGTGACCTAATCCCCGTTGAGCAAGTCTCGTGGGATGATGTTCAGGCCTATATCGAAAAGCTCAACATACAAACGGGGCAAACCTACCGCTTGCTTACCGAAAGTGAATGGGAATACGCAGCTCGGGCGGGAACGACGAGCCAATGGTTGTGTGGTAAAAAGAAAGACTGTGTCGCAGAATTTGGCTGGTACCGAGGCATCAGCGATCGAAAACCGCACCCCGTCGGACAAAAACGGCCCAACGCCTTTGGCTTATATGACATGATCGGAAATGTGCGCGAATGGGTCGAAGACTGCTATCAACCCAACTATGAAGGCCTGCCCGCAGACGGCACCGCCAAACCCGTCACGGGCGAATGCCAAAAACGCGCCGTGCGCGGGGGCTCATGGCACTACCTCCAAAAAGACCTAAGATCCGCCAACCGCCACGCCGTCTTTGCCATCTTCAAACTCAACGAACTCGGGTTTAGAGTGGCGCGGGATTTGTGAGGTGGGGTGAGCGTTACTCGAATTCAATTGGAAAAAAAGATGCGCGAGATTTAATAAACTGATCGATGAATTTTTCAATTGCATCATGATCCTTAATACCAATGTGTAGTAAAATTGCTTTGATAAGCAGGCCGCTGACGTATGCGTAAATTTTCTGAAGTTTGAATTCATCAGATACCTCTGCCCAATATTTTCTTTTTCCAATTTTTTGTGCAGTTTTGGGGTGTGTGATCGAATCTCGTAAATGTGAAATCCACTGCCCAAAAGTCTCTTTTTTGGGCTTATTTTCTGTCAAAATCTCAAATTCACTTATCCAAGTATCGGATGCATAAACTTTGATAAGTTGATCAGGAGTGGCTTGGCTTTCACCAATAAGGTCCAAGAATGTCTCAATTTCAGAACGTAAAGATACAAATTGGCTACCGTCAATCATTTCATCGCTTGCTGAAATTGCTCTTTTTAGCCCATCTAAGACAGGCTGCCATTTGGGATCATCATTGATATCAAGCCAATTATTTATGATTATGGAAGCCTGACCTAAATCTGTTTTTCCGTCGGTTAAGTGTCCCATGCGTAAAGGGAGACTAGGTAGGTGACGAGGCTTATGGTTTTCTTTCTTTGGCTTAAAGTACGAACTTAATAAGGGGAGCCCAACTAACCTAGGTTTAGCGTCTGTGGACTCGTATGTTACGTATGCCCATGAGTGAGTGACCGAAATTGGGTGGTCAATTATAAGTTCCCAAAACGCCCTCCAGTGTTGTTCTGTTTGGACAAAATCATCAAGGGAGGTGTCTTTTCTCCTAAAGGCAAACCTTTGCACTATTCTAGTTCTTAAAAACAATGAATCTTTGTGTTTCTCTCGAATTGGTTCAATTGCTTTCTTTAAATCCTTGATTGCATCGTCATTAGTGGCCCAAAATGCAGAATCAACGTCCTCTATTGAGGAAAAGGTTGTTCCAGTTGATTGGAAGTCAGGCACTATTTCATAATCAGACTTTGTTTTAATAGACGAACCCTTTGCTAAAAGTATGATTTGTTTGGCATCATCAACAGAGAAGCGTAAGGCTTGGCTAAGGTGGTCATCATACTCTACTGCGATTTTATCGAACTCATGCGTGTCCAAATGTTCTTTAGCAATGATGTAACGAACAGACCCCTTTAGAACATCAATTGATGGGTTACCTCGCGTCATACTATGAGACAAAAATACATTGATAAGCGTTAAGTGTGCGCGCTCTTTTCCATCAACGACGGCATGCATGATCTTTTTGGATTTGTGGTCTTGGGTAAAGTCCATTGTAACGGGCGGGGTAGACAAATTTAACCTAATGCCTTGCTCTGGTGTGTAAGTGAGTTTGCCAGCGTATGTTTTGTTAATGTCATCGGGAAACCAGAACGTCCCAACCCATTCATACGTTTTGCTTTGATCGAATTCTTTGATGCTCATTGCCGATGCCCCTGACTCATGGAATGCGTGTGTTTTTGGTAGTTATTTAATATATAGCTGTATTTTGTAAATAACAGCGGTCATTTTCAAATAAAATGTATTTTCCCTATCCATCAATCTTCATGGATGATCACTCAAATCCCACACATGGCAGGCTTTCCTTCCTCATCCTCCTCTGTGGTTCAAAATCTACATTGATGCACCACGGCATTTTGTGTGCGTTTTCCCCTTGCAATCCTTATAATGAGAGCGTAAAACCCCGCTTACGTGGTCTTAATATTGAGGCTACGAATTCGCACGCGAATGTGCGGCGCTTGTGCAAATTCACAAGATTGTCGCTCCGGTGTTTGAGTTCAGGAAAGCAAACCGTAGCCAAAGGCGGCCACGGCGTTGTGCTCTTTAAGACTTAAACGAGTGTTCGCGGACGTGTAACCGGAATAGGAATAAAACAATGGCATTGCCAAGCTTTACTATGCGCCAGCTGTTAGAAGCAGGCGTTCACTTTGGACACAACACCCGTCGTTGGAACCCAAAGATGGCCCCGTATCTTTTCGGCGCCCGTAACAAAATTCACATCATTGATTTGGGCCAAACCACGCCGCTTTTGGCGCGCGCTATGGAAGCCGTCCGTGACGTTGTCTCTGGTGGCGGTCGCGTTCTGTTCGTTGGCACGAAACGTCAAGCCTCTGAAAAAGTTGCTCAAACCGCGCGTGATTGCGGCCAGTACTACGTCAACCACCGTTGGCTCGGCGGCATGATGACCAACTGGCAAACCATTTCTGGTTCCATCAAACGCTTGCGCACTTTGGACATTCAGTTGGGCGACGTTAGCAAAGTTGAAGGTTTGACCAAAAAAGAACTTTTGCAGATGACCCGCGAACGCGACAAACTAGAATTGGCTTTGGGCGGCATCAAAGACATGGGCGGCCTGCCTGATATCTTGGTTGTCATCGACACCAACAAAGAAGCCATCGCCATTGCCGAAGCTAACAAGCTTGGTATTCCGGTTGTGGCGATTTTGGACAGTAACTCTGATCCCAAAGGCATTGATTACCCCGTTCCTGGCAACGATGATGCTTTGCGTGCCATCACAACCTACTGCGAATTGATTTCGGGTTCGGTTTTGGACGGCATTCAAGCGGAAGTCGTTAAATCCGGTGGTGATCTTGGTGCTGCTGTTGCGCCTGCGGCTGAAGTTCTGCCTGTAGAAGCTGCTCCGGCTGCTGAAGTTGTTGCTAAAGAAGCTCCTAAAGCTAAAGCCGCCCCTGAAGCTGCTGCTGCTGAAGCCGCTCCCAAAGCTGATGAAGCTGCTGCTAGCTAACCCAACCCAATAAAGGAGTAGCTAAAATGGCTGCAATTACTGCCGCTCTTGTAAAAGAGCTCCGCGAAGCCTCTGGCGCGGGCATGATGGACTGTAAAAAAGCGTTGACGGAAAACGATGGTGATGTTGATGCCGCCGTAGATTGGTTGCGCACCAAAGGCTTGGCGGCTGCCGCTAAGAAATCTGGACGCATTGCCGCCGAAGGTCTAGTTGGCGTTGCCGTTGACGGACCTTTGGGCGCGGTTGTCGAAATTAACTCTGAAACCGATTTCGTTGCCCGCAACGAACAATTCCAGGGCTTTGTTTCCACGGCTGCCACGTTGGCGCTTGCCTCAAATGGTGACGTTGAAGCTTTGAAAGCAATGGATTACCCCGGTACGGGACGCACTGTTGCAGAAGAATTGACCCATTTGATTTCGACCATTGGTGAAAACATGAACCTTCGTCGTGTTCATGTGCTTAACGTCGATGGTGGTGAAGTGGCTGCTTATGTCCACGGTGCCGTGGCTGATGGTTTGGGCAAAATTGGCGTGTTGGTTGCCGGTAAAGGAAACGGTGCTGGCGTATTTGCCAAACAAGTCGCTATGCACGTTGCCGCGACCAACCCAGCCTCTTTGTCGCGTGATGACTTGGACCCAACCATTGTTGAACGGGAAAAAGAAGTTCTCACCGAACAAGCTCGTGAATCTGGTAAGCCCGAAGCCATCATCGAAAAGATGATCGTCGGTCGCATCAGCAAGTTTTACGGCGAAGTTTGCCTGTTGGAACAAGTGTTCGTCGTTGATGGCGAAAACAAAGTTGCTAAGGCTGCCGAAACGGCTGGCGTAGAAGTCACTGGTTTCGTTCGCTTTGGTTTGGGCGAAGGCATCGAAAAGAAAGAAGAAGATTTCGCTGCTGAAGTGGCTGCGGTCGCAGGCGTCTAAATCTTCCTTTGCGTTTTTTAAGAACGGGGGTATTCCATATAGGGATACCCCCGTTTTTTTGTAAATACGGATCGTTAGCCTCCTCTTTTTGATTTGGACTTATTTCATGATCGAACTGCACCAGTTTGCGACTAGCTATGACCTCCCGAATGCCAGCCCTTTTTGTATGAAGGTTGAAACCCTCTTGCGGATGGCAGATTTGCCCTATGAGGTGGTTGTCGTTAGAAACCCAACGTCTTTACCTAAGGGAAAAGCCCCGATCATTGTGGATGGTGACACCACCGTGGCGGATTCTACTTTTATTGCGAAGTACCTGGAAACGACCTATGGGGTTGATTTGAACGCTGCTCTGACGGAAGGGCAAAAGGCCACGGCCCATATGATTCAGGTGATGCTTGAAGAACGGACGTATTGGGTTTTAGGCTATAGTCGCTGGATCGATGACGCCAATTGGGCCGGCGTCAATGAGGTCTATTTTGGGGCCATTCCCATGCCCATCCGCTTAGGTGTTTCTAAACTGGCGAAAAAAGGCATGAACCGTAATCTTCAAGGTCATGGTTTGGGGCGTCATAACCAAGAGGAAATCTATGCGCTGGGGATTTCTGATATTCAGGCCTTGGGTCACGTTATGGGCGATAAACCCTTTGTCATGGGGGACGAGCCGAGCTTGGTTGATGCCAGTGTTTATGCTTTTTTGGCCAATATCATGGTGCCGAGCGTCAACAGCCCGTTGAAGCAAGAAACAGAAAAAAACCCGGCCTTCAAAGCCTATGTGGAGCGAATGACGGAACGGTATTTTAAAGCCTAGGGCAATTGTCCTGTGTGATCCCCTTTGTTTCGGCAATAAGGGCTGGAAAAAATGACATCGTGGTGTAGTATCCTTCTCAATCTCGATTGGCCTTGGTTTGGCTGATTCGTATGTCCACCATAACAACCATGCTGACCCCTTTTGATGATCAGCGACAGGGAAACAATCCACGATGCCTGAAGGTCTTAAATACCGCCGTGTCTTGTTGAAACTGTCGGGTGAAGGTTTGATGGGGGACAAGGCATTTGGCCTGTGTACCGACACCGTTGATCGCATTGCCAATGAAATTAAAACCGTCCATGACATGGGGGTCGAGCTGTGTTTGGTGATTGGCGCCGGAAACATCTTTCGCGGCGTTTCTGATGCGGCGGCCAATATTGAACGCACCAGCGCCGATTACATGGGCATGTTGGCGACCGTAATGAATGCTTTGGCCATGCAAAGCGCACTCGAAGCCAAAGGGGTTGATACCCGGGTGCAAAGCGCCATTCCTATGGACACCGTGTGCGAGCCGTTTATTCGCCGTCGTGCCCAACGTCACTTGGAAAAAAACCGCGTGCTTATTTTTGCCGGCGGGACTGGAAATCCATATTTTACCACCGATACTGCCGCAGCACTTCGCGCGATCGAACTGGGCTGTGACGCTTTGTTGAAGGGCACTCAAGTCGATGGGGTGTATTCAGCTGATCCGAAAAAAGACCCAAATGCCGTGCGTTATGATACCTTGGCGTACCAAGATGTGCTGGCTCGTGATTTGCGCGTGATGGACACGTCGGCGATTGCTTTGGCTCGAGATAACAAATTGCCGATTTTGGTTTTTGCGCTTCACACATCAGGCGCCTTCGCCGAGGTGGTGAGTGGGCGCGGTACGTTTACAAGCGTACAATAAATAGCGATCCAGCCTGGATCGCAAGGATAACAAGGGGAAACGTCGTGGCGGATATTGCTGCATTGAAAACTGACCTTAAGCGCCGCATGGAAGGTGCCTTGGACTCTTTGCATAAGGAATTTTCCGGCCTGCGCACGGGGCGAGCCTCGGTAAGCTTGCTTGATACCGTACAGGTTTTGGCCTATGGACAGGCCATGCCGCTTAACCAAGTCGGTTCTATCGGCGTGCCAGAATCGCGCATGTTGGCGGTGCAGGTGTGGGATAAGGGTATGGTTAAGGCTGTGGAAAAAGCCATTATTGATTCCGGCCTGGGTTTGAATCCAGCTGTTGATGGTCAAATGGTGCGTATTCCCATTCCGCCGTTAAACGAAGAACGGCGCAAGGAACTGGCTAAGGTGGCGAGTAAATACACCGAAGACGCCCGTGTTTCTGTGCGAAACGTACGCCGTCACGGTATGGATGAATTGAAACGCGCCGAAAAAGACAATGAGATATCTGAAGATCAACAACGCCAATACGCCGATGAAATTCAGAAAATGACCGATGAATTTGTGGGCAAAGTCGATGAGACCTTGGCCGCTAAAGAAGCTGAGATCATGCAAGTTTGATGATTTCCAAGGTTTGATACATATGCCCACTCACCTAAAGCACACAGATTCCGGTGCCGCCGTTCCCGTGCATATTGCCATCATTATGGATGGCAATGGACGGTGGGCTGCTGCGCGGGGGTTGCCGCGTGCTGAAGGTCATCGCCGAGGGGCTGAATCTGTCCGTAGGGTGGTTAAAGAGGCCTCGAAAATTGGTGTTCAGTATTTAACCTTGTTTGGTTTTTCATCAGAAAACTGGCGGCGTCCGTCAGGTGAGGTCCTGGACCTTATGGGACTGTTGCGACTGTATCTAAAGAAAGAAATGTCAGCCCTTCACAAACAAGGGGTTAAGTTTAGCGTGATCGGGGAACGCGCCCGGTTACCCGAAGACGTGCAAGACTTGGTCAAGGCTGCGGAGCTTCGAACCTTTGACAACACAGGCCTTAATCTTGTGATTGCCCTGTCTTATGGTGGTCGCGCGGAAATTGTCAAAGCCGCGCGCACGTTGGCAGAGCAGGTGAAGGCGGGTGATCTTGATCCACAAGATATTAGCGAAGAGATGTTTTCTGAAAGTTTGGAAACGGCTGGCTTGCCTGAGCCAGATTTGTTGATCAGAACCTCTGGCGAACAACGGATATCGAACTTTTTGTTATGGCAGTGCGCGTACACTGAATTTGTTTTCACCGACACGCTGTGGCCTGACTTTGGAGCCGAGGCCTTTGAAAGCGCCCTTGCCGAATTCATGTCTAGAGAACGTAGGTACGGTGCCGTTCGTGTCTGATCAAATCAAAAAAAAGACGAGCTCTTTACGCTTGCGCATTATTTCTGCGTCGGTGCTGGCTCCTTTGGTGTTGGGGGCCGTTTACTGGGGGGGCTGGCCGTTTAATGTTTTGATTGGCCTCATGGTTCTGATTTTAACCTCAGAATGGTCACGAATAGTGGGCAAGCGTCCAGGGTGGATGCTGTTGGGGTTGTTTTACATCACGTTCAGCTGTTGGGCCCTATGGCGCTTGCGCATGGACCCCGAATGGGGCCGCCTCCTGCTGTTTTGGCTGTTGGCGGTGGTGTGGGCAGCGGATACCGGTGGGTTTGTGTTTGGTCTGAATATAGGTGGACCAAAATTAGCCCCGCGCATCAGTCCGAATAAAACGTGGTCTGGATTCTTAGGTGGGACCTTGACGTCTGCGGTCTGTGGTTGGGCCGTGGTTGCTTATGCCCTAAACACCCCTGATCATCAGATCGGTTGGCGCATTGCGGCCTTAAGCGCCGCGATGGCGGTGGTTAGTCAAGCGGGTGACTTGTTTGAAAGCTGGATTAAACGGCGTTTTGACGTCAAAGATTCAGGCACCATTATTCCCGGTCATGGCGGCCTGTTTGATCGTGTTGATGGCTTGGTCGCGGCGGCTTTGGTAACGGCCTTCATCTCTTTGAGTGCGGAAGGTAACGTTTTGACATGGCTATCTTAAGCACTTCAGGCCCGCGAAGCGTCAGCGTTCTTGGTTCGACGGGATCGATTGGCTGCAACACCGTCGATTTGTTGGCGCGTAACCGAGAAGATTATACCGTCGAGGCCTTGACCGGAAATCGCAACGTGACGTTGCTGGCGAGCCAAGCTCGCGATTTGGGGGCCAAGCTGGCGGTGGTTGCCGATGAAAGCCTTTATGGCGATTTAAAAGACCTGCTCAGCGGTACCGACGTGGAAGTTGCGGCGGGTGACCAAGCGGTTGCAGATGCGGCGGCAAGGGATTCTGACGTGCTGGTTGCCGCGATTGTTGGTACGGCGGGGCTACGTCCAACGCTTGAGGCGGTGCGCCGTGGAACCTTGGTCGGCCTCGCCAATAAAGAAACTTTGGTCAGTGCTGGTGAGTTTATGACCCAGGAAGTCGCAAAGGGCGGGGCGACCTTGATCCCGGTCGATAGCGAACACTCAGCCATTTTCCAGGTTTTCGATTTTGCCCGCCCCGAAGGCGTTGCCTCTATCACGTTGACCGCTTCTGGGGGGCCATTTCGCAGCACCTCATTGGCGGATATGGCCGCCATCACCCCGGCGCAAGCCGTGGCCCACCCCAATTGGGATATGGGGGCAAAAATCAGCGTCGATAGCGCCACCATGATGAACAAAGGGCTAGAGCTGATCGAAGCCTTTCATCTTTTCCCCGTTAAAGCCACAGACATTGATGTGGTCGTGCACCCGCAATCGGTGGTGCACAGTCTGGTCAATTACATTGATGGTTCGGTGTTGGCACAGTTGGGGGAACCCGATATGCGTACACCTATATCGTTGGCTTTGGCATGGCCCAAGCGGATGGCGACACCGGCTCAAACCTTGTCGTTGGCCGATGTTGCGACGTTGACTTTCGAAGCCCCCGATGAGGTCCGATTTCCTGCCCTGCGCCTGGCACGTGAATGCTTAACGGCCGGAGGCGGAGCGCCAACCGTGCTTAATGCGGCCAATGAGATTGCGGTGGCGGCCTTTTTGTCTAACAAAATTGGTTTTCTTGATATCGCTCGTGTTGTACAAATGGTTCTCAACACCATTCAAATCGCACCTCTTTGTGACCTCGATGCTGTATTTGCTTTAGATCATCTTGCCCGTGTTCGTGCGGACGAGGCGTTGACGAAAATTGTCAGTTAACCTTAAAAATAATAAACGGAAGTCATAAACGGTAACTATGGATTTTTTGTCACCAATTACAGGCTACCTGATTCCGTTCTTAGCCGTGCTAACGGTGCTTGTGTTTGTTCATGAGCTTGGGCACTTTTTGCTGGCCCGCTGGAACGACGTCAAAGTCGAAGCTTTTTCCATCGGATTTGGCCCGGAACTGTGGGGCTTTAACGACAAATATGGCACACGGTGGCGCTTTGGTGCCGTACCCTTGGGTGGCTATGTGAAAATGTTCGGCGAAGGGGATGTGATCACAGGGGTTGATGACACCGAAGAACGCCCCATGACCGAAGACGAGAAAAAAGTCTCCTTCCATCACAAAAAGCTGAGCCAGCGCACGTCGATTGTGGCGGCTGGCCCCGCTGCGAACTTCCTCTTTGCCATTTTGGTTTTGTGGACGATCAATTCTGTGTTTGGCTTGCCGGTGGTGATGTCTGAGGTTGGAGAGGTGATCGAAAACACCGCTGCCGAAGACGCAGGGCTGCAAACGGGTGATGTTATTTTGTCCGTGAACGGTCAATCGATCACGCTGTTTAAAGAGCTTAGCGATATTGTCTCTGTCAACGCGAACGTACCCTTGGTGTTTGAAATCCAGCGCGGTCGCGAGATCCTCAACATTGATGCCACGCCAAGGCCTTGGCGTGATGATATCGAGCGTGATGATAACAAAGAAAATGGCAAGCCTGATAATGGCGATAATGGCGACGATGGGGACAAGCGCGATAGCGGTGAGGTTAAGAAACATCAGCCCCGTGGTTTGTTAGGGGTGCGTCCGGCTATGGAAAACTTGCCCACCGAACGTAAGGGCATTTTTGAAGGCCTTTCCTTAGCTTTTCAGCAAACCTATTTTCTCACCTCGAACATTTTAGACGGTATCGCGCAAATGTTTTCGGGCGAACGCAGTGCTAAAGAATTGGGCGGTGTGATTATGATCGCCGAGGTGTCTGGCGATGCGGCGCAGGGTGGCTATTTGCAAATTCTGCGGTTTTTAGCCATTCTTAGTATCAATTTGGGGCTTATCAACCTGTTCCCAGTGCCCGTTTTAGATGGCGGACATTTGATGTTTTATGTTGCTGAAGCGATTCGCGGCAAACCTTTAAGTCCGCGCTTGCAAGAATACGGTTTCCGTTTTGGTTTGATTTTGGTATTGATACTTATGTTATTTGCGACCTGGAACGACTTCGAACGCTTGTTTGAAAAGTTTGGCCTTGGCTAAACGATTTAAATAGGGGTGTTTGGGGGCTTTTTTTGTTGTTCTGGTTACAAAGTTGAAGTCGATGAATAAACAGATGAATGTAGCTACGGTTTCGACTTTTGGGGGATACAGCGTGCGGCGTGGGTTAAGCCTTGTTCTGGTGGGATTGGTTTTGATGGGGCTGCTCTGTGCTCCGTCTGGTCAAGCGCGCGCCCAACAAACCGAACTTATCAAGGCCATCGCCGTCGAAGGTGTTGCGCGTGTTGATGCGGAAACGGTACGGTCTTATCTGTTGTTGCGTGAAGGCGATCAGTTTGATGCCGTGCGTATTGATCGGTCTTTAAAATCCTTATTCGCCACGGGCCTGTTCGCGGATGTTCGTTTGTACCAGGACGGCACAACCTTGGTCGTCAACGTGACCGAAAACCCCGTGATCAACCGCATTGCTTTTGAAGGCAATCTGCGCGTTAAAGATGCCGATTTAATGGCTGATATCTCGTTGAAACCTCGCGTCATCTATACCCGTAGCAAGGTGCAAAACGACGTTGAGCGGATTCAGACGATTTATCAAAAAAGTGGACGTTTTGCCGTCGCCGTTGAGCCTAAAATCATTCAGCTTCCCCAAAACCGCGTTGATTTGGTTTATGAAATCAGCGAAGGCGCGTTGACTGCAGTGCAAAACATTCGTTTTGTTGGTAATCGGTTTTTTTCAGACAGCGATTTACGGGAAATTGTGCGTACTCGTGAAACACGGTGGTATCGTTTCTTATCTTCTGATGACACATATGATCCAGATCGCATCACGTTCGACCGCGAACTTTTGCGCCGCTATTATTTGAAAAATGGGTATGCCGACTTTCAAGTGTTGTCGGCCCAGGCTGAACTGACCGCCGATCGCTCGCAATTTTTCATCACCTTCACGGTGGAAGAGGGGCGACGCTATAAATTTGGTGACATTACCCTGACGGCCAACCTTCGGGATCTTAAAGAAGAAGATATTCAGGGCGCTCTGAACATTCCCACCGGGGAATGGTATGATGCGACGGCGGTTGATGACGCCGTGGCCGCCCTTACATCGGAAGCCGGTAATTTAGGCTATGCCTTTACCAATGTTCGCCCCAAGGTGGATCGCAACCGCGATGAGGGTGTGATTAATATTGCTTTTGAAGTTGAAGAAGGGCCGCGTGTCTTTGTTGAGCGCATCAATGTCACCGGGAATGTGCGGACGTTGGACGAGGTCGTTCGGCGCGAGTTTAGGGTCGTTGAAGGCGATGCCTTTAATACCGCGAAAGTCCGCGAATCCATCACGCGGATCGAAAATTTAGATTTCTTTGCTAAGGTCAGTGCCTCCCAAACCGAAGGTTCGGCACCGGATAAGGCCGTTGTTAATATTGATGTACAGGAAAAATCAACGGGATCGCTGTCAGTTGGTGCGGGCTATTCAACAGCCTCTGGACCCTTGATCGAATTGGGTATTCAGGAACGTAATCTTTTAGGTAAAGGTCAAAATTTGTCGCTTAAAGGCCGCATTGCCCAGCGTCAAAGTACGGTTAACTTAAGCTTTACCGAACCTTATTTTATGAATAGAGATGTCTCAGCTGGGATTGACCTTTATCATACGGCCACCAATCAGCAGTCCGTGAGTTCATACAACTCTGAGCAAACGGGCTTTAACATGCGCTTTGGTTACCCCATCTCACGCGAGCTTAAACAGACTTGGATGTATACGATTAAGGCCTCAAAAGTTTCAAACGTGGCCACGGATGCTTCCATCTATATTTTGAATCAGCAAGGAAATTCAGTTATCTCCTCGCTGGGTCACTCTTTAACGTACGACCGTCGCAACAGCCGCCTTAACCCGACGGAAGGGTATTACGTCCAGATGAGAAATGATCTGGCTGGTCTCGGCGGTAGCACTCATTTCTTGCGCAATACGCTCACGGGTGGTCACTTTTATAATATTGCTGACGGCTGGGTTATGGGCACCACAGGGCAAGTCGGTATCATTGCGGGCATTGGAGAAGATGTCGGACTCTTGGACCGGTTCTTCTTGGGCGGTGATAATCTGCGTGGTTTTGCGACCTCTGGCGTTGGCCCTCGCGATAACTTGACTAGTGACGCGCTGGGCGGTGAAATCATGTACAATGGTGGCGTAGAAGTCTCCGTGCCGTTAGGTTTACCACAAGAGCTGGGCGTGACTGGCAAGGTGTTTACGGACTTCGGTAGTTTGACGGGTGTTAATCCCTCTGGTGTGAATGTCGTTGATGGGAGTTCTTTGAGGGCTTCCGGCGGTGTTGGTTTGTCTTGGGTGTCGCCAGTCGGTCCCATTAGTATTGATTTCAGTCAGGCCTTTATGAAAGAAAATTATGACCTCACGGAGGTTTTCCGCTTCAATTTTGGCACCAAATTTTAGTTTGTTTTAAAGGATACGGTCTTGAAATTTATGAAACCTGTTACGGTTGTTTGTGCTTTTGTTGGCTTGTTTGTTGTCGTTGCAGCAGCCTCAATGCCTTTTTCTGCAATAGCCCAAAGCAAATCAGCTGTGCCTTTGAAAATTGCCATCGTCGATATCGCTGTGGTGCGTAAAAACGCAGTTGCCAATAAAAAAATAGGCGAACAGCTTCTTAAAATTCAAAATAATATCAATTCCCAGTTACAGGCTGAAGAAAAGCTTTTGCGCGATGCCAATGCAGAATTGGCCCGCAAACGGACTCTGATCGCCGCCGAAGCCTTCGCCGCTGAGCGTAAAAAATATGAACAAAAAGTGGTGGCCTATCAAACCAAACGTCAAAACTCACAAAACCTTATGAACCAAAAAGTGATGGAGGCGACCAACCAGATCAACGGTAAAATTGCTGAAATCATTGGCCGCTATGCCGAAGCCAACAAGGTCACCTTGGTCTTGGAACGTTCAAATACCATGTTGGCGGCGGATGCTTATTATATTACGGACTATGTCTTGGGTGTTCTCAACAAAGAGTTGCCCCTCGTCACCATCACACTGCCTGTCAAAAAATAAGACGGAGAAAGTGCTGCGTTATGGCTGATCCCAGATTTTTTGAAAAGACGGCTTCAAAATCGTTAGCAGAACTTGCCGACATTGGACAAGCCGTTGTTTTTCGCGGTGATCCCGTTACGACTTTTGAAGATGTGCAGCCCTTGCAAACGGCAGGTGCCCGCCATCTTAGCTTTTTGGAAAACAAACTTTATATGTCTGCGTTTGAAGAGAGCCAAGCCGGGGCGTGCTTGGTTGACGAGGCGTTCGCTGACCGTGCGCCAAAAGGTATGGCGCTTTTGGTTACGCGTGAGCCGTATCGTGCTTATGCCCTTATTGCCCAAGCCTTTTACCCAAAGACCTGCTTTGCCCACGCTCCTCAGCCGGGCATTCACAAGGGGGCGCATGTGGACTCCACAGCGACCCTAGGGGCAGGCTGTCAAGTCGATGCCGGGGCGGTAATTGGGGCCAATGTTACCATCGGTGCGGGCTGTTCAATTGGTGCAAACAGCACCATCGGGGCAAATGTCATCATGGGCAATGGCTGTTGGATTGGTGCCAATGCGACCGTACAGTTTGCCATCTTAGGGCAAGCCTGTGTCATTCATCCAGGTGCTCGTATTGGTCAGGACGGGTTCGGTTTCGCTCCCGGTGCTCAACACATTAAAGTCCCGCAATTGGGTATCGTTCGCCTTGGCGATGGTGTGGACATTGGCGCAAATGCCTGTATTGATCGCGGCACGGGCCCAGATACAATTATTGGCCCAGGCACCAAAATCGACAACATGGTCCAAGTTGCTCACAATGTTGAAATTGGCACCGGATGCCTTTTTCCAGCCCTGAGTGGCATTTCCGGCAGCACTAAAATTGGAAATTATGTCATGATGGGGGGCGGTGCCGGAATCGCGGGCCATTTGACCATTGGTGACGGTGCACGGATCGCCGCCCACAGTGGTGTTATCCGGGATATTAATCCGGGTGAAGTGGTTGCCGGGCTTCCAGCTTTCCCGGCCAAAGAATACTGGCGCCAAGTCGCCGTCCTTAAACGTCTTGCGAAACCCAAAAAGGATACTTGAACTATGAGTTCCGATGAAATTCTTGATGTAAACCAGATCATGGATATGATCCCTCATCGTTATCCGTTTTTGATGATCGACAACGTGCGCGATATCAAAGTCGGGGAAAGCGCCGTGGGGATAAAAAACGTGTCCATTGCGGAACCTCACTTTCAAGGCCATTTCCCAGGCCACCCCATTATGCCTGGTGTGTTGATCGTTGAAGCGATGGCGCAAACTTCGGCTGTTTTGGTGGTCGCAACCTTGGGCGAAGAGTCCAAAGGCAAGCTGGTTTATTTTATGTCGGTCGAAAATGCACGCTTTCGCAAGCCCGTTGTGCCGGGCCATACTTTGGAAATCACAGTCACTCAACTGCAACAACGCCGCAACATCTACAAATTCAGAGGCGAAGCGCGAGTTGGTGACACTTTAATGGCCGAAGCAAACTTTGCGGCCATGATTATGGATCGTTAATATGAACACTATTCACCCCACAGCCATTGTCGAAGACGGTGCTCAACTTGGCGAAGACGTGTCGATTGGCCCGTATTGCGTGGTTGGTCCTCAAGTCAAGCTGGGCGATGGCGTCACGCTGGAAAGCCACGTTGTCATCGGTGGCGACACTTCGATTGGTGCGAATACGCGCTTGTTTCCGTTTGCCTCTATCGGTATGCAGCCCCAAGATTTAAAATTCAGCGGCGAAGCTTCCCGTTTGGAAATAGGCTGTAACAACGTGATCCGCGAACACGTCACCATGAACCCTGGCACAGACGGTGGCGGCTTGCTAACCAAAGTGGGCAACAACTGTCTGTTTATGGTGGGCTCTCACATAGCCCATGATTGCCAAATTTCCGATCACGTTATTTTGGTTAATAATGCCACCTTGGCAGGCCATGTCGAAGTTGGCGAGTTTGCCATCATTGGCGGTCTCAGTGCGGTCCACCAATTCGTGCGCATCGGCAAACACGCCATGTTGGGCGGTATGAGTGGGGTCGAGAACGATGTGATCCCTTATGCCACGGTGACTGGAAACCGGGCGCATTTGGCGGGGCTTAATTTGGTTGGTTTGCGCCGTCGCGGCTTTAAACGTGACATCATCCACGCCATGCGCAACGCTTATCGCTTGTTGTTTGCCCAAGAAGGCACCATGGAAGAACGGGTCAAAGACGTCGCCGAGATGTTTAGCGAAGTCGAACCGGTGATGGAAATCGTTGATTTCATCTCGTCCGACAGCTCGCGGTCCGTTTGCCAGCCGAAAATGGATGATGTTGCCTAAGGACCCCAAACTTGGCATTCTAGCGGGCGGGGGCGTGTTACCCCGACTGCTTATCAAAGCCTGCCAAAAGGCTGGGCGTGCGGTGTTCGTGATTGCCTTTCAAGACCAGTGCGATCCCGCCACCGTTCAGGGCGTGGACCATGCGTGGGTGCGCATCGGTCGGGCCGGCAAATCCATTGATCTTTTGCGCGCCAACAAAGTTCAGCAATTGGTGATGGCAGGGCACATTACAAAGCCCTCTCTTGCGCAACTGATGCCCGATGCAAAAACCTTAAAATTCATTGCCGGAGGCATTCTCAACAAAGGCGATGATGGCTTGTTGAGCGCTATTGTCGTTGATTTAGAAAGCAACGAAGGCTTCACCTTTGTCGGCGTTCACGACGTTATGCCAGAGCTGTTAACGCCCGAAGGGGTGTTGGGTAAGGTCCAGCCCAACGAGGCCGACCAAGGTGCCATAAAAACCGCCGTAAAGGCCGCCTTGGATTTAGGCGCCCAAGACGTGGGCCAAGCCGTCGTCGCCTCTGAGGGGCGCGTGGTGGCTCAGGAAAGCCGTTCAGGGACGGATGCTATGCTCAAAGGCCTTGCTGGCGTGCCTGAGGCCAAAGGTTGCGTGCTGGCGAAAATGTGCAAGCCGCGTCAAGAAAAGCGCGCAGACCTGCCCACCATCGGCGTCGTAACCATCGAAAATGCCAAGCTGGCGGGGCTAAGCGGCGTGGTGGTCGAAGCCGAAGCCTCGTTGATTATAGAGCGCGCCGCCGTGATTGCCGCCGCCGATCAGGCTGGGATTTTTGTCATTGGAGTCAAGCCGGAGATTAAACCATGACAGATGCACCCGCCAGCGGACCTTTGGTGTTTCTGATTGCCGGAGAAAATTCAGGCGATTTGCTGGGCGCCAACTTGATGCGCGCGCTTAACGATCAAGCCGATGAAACGGTGCGCTTTGCCGGCGTTGGCGGACCCGAAATGGGCGAAGCGGGCTTGATCAGTCTATTTCCCATGCAAGACTTGGCCGTGATGGGCGTGTTTGAAGTTCTGCCCCGATTGCCTTTGTTGCTTAAGCGGATCAATGAAACTGCAAATGAAGTTGAACGCTTAAACCCTGCTGTTTTGGTCACCATCGACGCCCCAGACTTTTGCTTTCGCGTGATTAAAAAGCTGAAATCCCGTGGCGTGAATATCCCTACCGTGCATTACGTTGCGCCCAGTGTGTGGGCGTGGCGCCCGGGGCGGGCCAAAAAAGTGGCTCAGTTTTTAGATCACCTATTGTGTTTGTTACCTTTTGAGCCAGCGTATTTTGAAAAAGAAGGCCTCGCCGCTACCTTTGTTGGCCATCCGGTGGTGGAAACGTCCTTTGACGGTGAAGATCGTGAGGCTTTTCGACACCATCATAATATTTCCCCAGAAGCTCCGCTGCTGTGCGTTTTGCCGGGCAGCCGATCCGGTGAAGTTGAACGGATGATGGGCGTGTTTGGTGAAACCGTCTCTATGCTAGCCCCGCAATTTTTGGGGCTTCGGGTGCTGATCCCCACCGTGGCCCATGTTGAAGACCGGGTGCGTGCACTTGCGGCGGCGTGGTCGGTTCCGGTGGTGGTTGTTAAAGGGGACGAAAAAGCGGCGGCCTTTCGGGCCAGCAATGCCGCCCTCGCCACCAGTGGCACGGTGGCCTTAGAGCTCGCCATGGCCGAACTGCCAAACATCATTGCCTATCGGTTCAATCCCTTGACCCACAAAATCGCCAAGGTGCTGGTCAAGTCTCCGTATGCCAATCTGATCAACATCATATTAGGCCGCGAAGCGGTGCCGGAATTTATTCAAGACGAATGCAATGCCGAAAATCTAAGCCGTGAACTGGCTCGGTTGCTAGGCGATGAAGCAGCCCGGACCGCTCAATTGGCTGCCGCTCACCAGGCTCTTAAACAACTCGGCCTCGGTGGCCCAGCCCCAGGCTCCGCCGCTGCCAAAGTGGTCTTAAGCCTGATCAAAAAGGAGAAACGCCCATGAGTAAAAGTGGTCCGTCCGCTTACCGTTTGTTGCACACCATGATTAGGGTCAAAGATCTCGACGCCTCAATTGATTTTTACACCCGCCATTTGGGCATGGCGGTGCTCAGACGCTCGGATTATCCCGAAGGGAAGTTCACCAACGTGTTTGTCGGTTACGGAGATGAAACTGCCGAAACGGTGTTGGAACTCACCCACAATTGGGACCAAGATCAAGTTTACGAGCAAGGCACAGGCTTCGGTCACCTCGCCATCGGCGTGCCCAACATTTACGCCACCTGCGAAGCCCTAGACGCCGAAGGCGTCAACATCCCAAGACCCCCAGGTCCCATGAAACACGGCACCACCGTGATCGCCTTCATCGAAGACCCGGACGGGTACAAGATTGAGTTGATAGAGCGATAACGGCCTTAGTCGTTCAATCTAAGGTCCTTTTTTGTGGTTCTGGTATTGATTTATTTGCACTCTAGTCGGCTGAAGTTATGGCGTTAATTTGTATAATTTAAATAATTCTAATCTATTCAGTAGGTTAGCGCTTGAAGTTGTTGTGAAAATACCTTAAAGTTGTATCGGTAATAGATATTTAAGTCACGCACTTTCAACGATGTGACATCAATAATTTGGGCGTTTAACCTTGTGCCAAGAGGGCGTAGTTGCTGGCAGATTGTCAGTTACGTCAGTTGTGTAAGACAACATATCTGGTACATTTACGCCTTATCTCCCACACATGGCATTTGACGCTCCAACTTTTAAGGAAGAGCGAAATGTCGTCTTTTCAGACCAACAATGATGAGGTTCCTCAATCTCTTAAAACAGCAACGGCTAAGGATGCTTTTTCCGACTGTTTTTGGATTAGGGATGCTGTCATTGTTGTTTGTGCGTCAATTTTCATGACGTTCGTGGGGGGATATTTTGATTTATTCGAACGCTGTCATGCTTTCGTTCATCACCATGAAAATTGGCCGTTAGATGAGGTAACGATCGGAATTTTCTCGTTAGCAATGTTATTGATTTGGTTTTCATGGCGCCGCCTCAGGCAAGCGAATTTGCTTAAATCAATTGCGTTGAAGCTCCGAGAAGAAGCCTTTGAAGCAAGTCAGGCCAAGACATATTTTCTAGCCAATATGAGCCACGAACTGAGGACGCCCCTGAATTCCATTATTGGCTATGCAGATGCTTTGTCGTTGGGGGTGTTCGGAAAGCTTGGCAACGCAAAGCAAGCGGAATACCTGAGTGATGTTGTTGCTTCGGGGCATCACCTTCTCAATCTCATCAACGATATCTTAGATATCTCTAAAATTGAAGCCGCTAAGCAGGACCTGAATGAAGAGGTGATCAAAGTCCCGGCCTTAATGGATGTTAGTGTGCGGCAAGTCAAAATTTTGGCCGAGACGAAAAACATCATCCTATCTTTTGATACGCCAACGGACTCACCAAGCCTATTCTGTGATGAGAGGCGGGCGGTTCAGGTGTTCGTCAATATCCTTAGTAATGCCATTAAATTTACCTCAGAGGGGGGCCGAGTGAGCTTTGTCGCTGAACTACGCGCTGATAACGGCTATGTCTTTGTGATATCGGATACAGGTAGTGGCATTGCCCCTGAAGATATATCGAAGGTCATTCAGCCATTTAAGCAAACGGGTGATGTTTTGACGAAGTCTAAGGAAGAGGGGACAGGCCTAGGTCTTGCGCTCTGTACGTCTTTGATGGACCTTTTTAGCGGAAACCTTACAATCGATAGTCAACTTGGCCTCGGGACAACGGTGACGGTGCATTTTCCGCCTGAGCGTACGATTCACCCGTCCTAAAACGCCACCTTTCCTGCCGCCACAATTGCCCCAAAGCCGTTGGTTTGCGCCAGCACGGTGTAGCCGCCAGAGCGCGGTTTGGGCCAGCTTTGGGGAATGGTTATCTCTACTATCTGGGCATCGCCGGACCACTCGCCGACCTTTTTCAAAGCTTGGGCCGGGTTTGTGTAGGCCACGGTTTTCCCCCGATTTTCGCCCGCTTTCATGTTTTGGCTGTGGTGGTTTTGGTACTGCATCAACCACAAGGTTTGAGCGGCGGCTTTGTCCGTCAGGTCGGGCAGGGTGAGGGTTAAGGCGGTGTTTGAGGTCAAGGTCAACTTAAGAGGTTGAACCGTCTGGTTCGGCGTGGTTATGGATTGAGCTGCGCGCGAACGGTTGGAACCGACGAATTCAACCCCGCCATTGACCACCATTTGCGGGGTGTAGACTTGGGTGTTGCCAAATGCGGCCGCATAGGCCCGTTGACGGTCCGTGCAAAAGGCTTGGCTTAGGGTGTCTTTCCACTGCAAATGATCCCAATAGGTAACGTGACAGCCGATGGCGATGACCTGATCATGGACGGCTAATTCGGCCAAAACCTTATCCGCTGGAGGACAAGACGAACAGCTTTGCGAGGTGAATAATTCGACCACAATCGGCTGCTTTGACGCGGTTAAATTCAGCTCGTCCAGCGAGCCTTGCGCCGCATCCGATTCAAGCGCCATAAGGCCAAGCAAAAGCAGGGCGCAAACACTCCACAGCGAACCTTTGTTGGTCATTTTAAGCCTCATCATATCAAGTTTGCCTTTATATATGGGGAACCTTGCAACATATTGCGAATATAGATACTCTTGATGGTCGTGTTTTGTTCGGTGATAAGTTTTGGAGAGCCCCGCTATGGATCATTTTGCCTGGGATGCTGCCTACAGTACAGGCAATGCAAAAATCGACGAGGAGCATCAGCGGATTTTTTTAGCCGCGAACTTGTTACACAAAGCCATTCAAAATAAGGAGGCAGGGGCCATTATGGATAAGTGCCTCACCATGCTCATGGACTACACAGTCTTCCACTTCAATCGAGAAATTGATTATTTCAAGTCGATCCACTCTTCGGCTGTGAACGAACAGAAACGCTTGCATGATGAATTGGTCCAAGAACTGGTCGCGATCCGTAAGAACCAAGGCAAAATCACGGACTATTTCTTAGGTCTTGAATTGGAAACATGGATGGTTGACCGTCTTTTGCCTCACATCAAGGAAAAAGATGTTTTGGCCTTGAAATCGGTCCCCAATCAAAATCCGTTTTAACCCCCAGCCTTAATCTTTAAGCGCTTTGTGAAACACCCGCAGCAATTTTTGATCAAGGCCCGGCACTGAGCTTTGCATATACGCAATGGCCGAAGCGGTGTCTGGTTCGCTTTTGTCGGGGCACGGGGCGGTGAGGGTGGCAAACACATCGGCGATGGCCGCCATGCGGCCTAACTCATTAATTTGCAAACCCTTTAGACCACAAGGGTAGCCAGACCCATCGAGGCGTTCTTGGTGTTGCTTAACGATCAAATACGCGCACGGGTTAACCGTGTTAAGCGATGACAAGATCAGGCACGATTGGTTGACGTGATCTTGCAAGATTGCCAAGTCTTGATCTGTAAACGTGGACGCGTTTGAGGGCTCAAGCAGAGCGGGCGCTATGTTGAGCTTTCCGATGTCATGGATAAAGCCCCCGGTGGTCAAGGCGATGGTTTCGTCTTTGTTGGCGCCAAAGGTATTGGCAAACAAATACATCATCACGGCGACGCGCATGGAATGAGCGTAGGTCCCATAGTGATGCGCGCGCAGGTTATTGAGGACGTGTTCGTATTGGTCGTCATGGATGCAATCGATCAAAGGATTATAACGCCCAATCATCAACTTTTTGTCCAACGGCGTGTTGTTGGCCGTTGCTTTGGCAATCAAATCGAAGTCTTTATGCGATTTTTGCCAACTGCAAATGGCTGGGTTGGATCGCTTGGGCATTGGCTTTGGCGTCGGCTTTGAAATTGATTTTTCAAGGGTTGGCAGGGCCAAGGTGTTGAGCTCTTGAATCAATTGCCGGGTGTCGATGGGCCGTTTTATAAAGCAATCCGTTGCCCCATGGCCGTCGTCGCTGGGAATATAGCCTTGCTGAACATCCGACATGATGACAAAGGAAATCGACTTCAAAACATCTGAATTGACCTTAGCGTGATAGACATCCCCCCCTACAATTTGAAGCGACCGTTCATCGGCTAACACCACATCGGGCCGTTCGGACAGCATCGCGTTGAGGAACTGTTCGCCATTGTCAAAGGAGTGAATGGTAAAATGATCCGCCAACATCGCACAGACTTTTTGCACACGGACTGGTAAGTGATCCAGCACAAAAAGCACATTATTCCCCGCCACCTCAAGAGGAGCAGGGATGTGTTCGGTCGTTAATGTATGTGTAGGATCAATAGGTTGCAAACAAACTCCTCCCCTTTTAATCGTCTGCGAGTCTAGCTAGCTATACAGTTTAGGACCTTTCCAATAAATGTCCAGGGGGTGGAGGGTGTACAAAAAACGGCGGCCCCATGTGAAGCCGCCGTTTTTTGTTTGGGGTGTCGCGAAACGTTTAGTCGCGATTGTTTATGTCGGTGTAGTCGCGTTCGGGGTGGCCTGTGAACAGTTGGCGGGGGCGGCCGATTTTTTGCGACGGATCTTCGATCATTTCGTTCCATTGGGCAACCCAACCAACGGTTCTGGCAACCGCGAACAGCACCGTGAACATAGACGTTGGAATGCCCATAGCGTGGAAGATGATGCCGGAATAGAAATCGACGTTGGGGTACAGTTTGCGCGACACGAAATATTCGTCTTCCAGCGCGATGCGTTCCAATTCCATGGCTAAGTCCAACAAGGGTTCGTCTTCGATGCCCATTTCGCCCAGAACTTCATGGGCGGCTTCGCGCATGACCTTGGCGCGGGGATCGAAGTTTTTGTAGACCCGGTGACCAAAACCCATAAGGCGGAACGGGTCGTCCTTGTCTTTGGCCCGTTTGATGAAGGCCGGAATGTTTTCTTTTGTACCAATTTCGCCCAACATGGTGAGCACGGCTTCGTTGGCCCCACCGTGAGCAGGTCCCCACAACGAGGCAATACCTGCGGCAATACAAGCAAACGGGTTGGCCCCTGAAGACCCAGCGATACGCACCGTCGAGGTCGAGGCGTTTTGTTCGTGATCGGCGTGCAAAATCAGAATGCGGTCCATGGCTTTAGCCAGAACGGGGCTGACTACGTACTCTTCACACGGATTTGAAAACATCATGAAGAGGAAGTTTTCTGATAAATTCAAATCATTGCGCGGATACACAAACGGCAGGCCTTGGGAATAGCGATAAGCGTTCGCGGCGATTGAGGGCATTTTGGCAATCATACGAGTGGAGGCGATAAACCGATGCTTGGGATCGGAAATATCCAGACTGTCGTGATAAAACGCCGATAGCGCGCCGACCACACCAACCATAACCGCCATTGGGTGGCTATCACGCCGAAAACCTTGGAAAAAACTGTGCAGTTGTTCGTGCAACATGGTGTGGTACGTGATGCGATGAGAAAATTTGTCGTATTGGTCTTTGGTTGGCAATTCTCCGTAAATGAGTAAGTAGCACACTTCCGCATAATCGGATTTTTCCGCCAATTGAGCGATCGGATAGCCGCGATACAACAATTCACCCTTGTCGCCATCGATATACGTGATGGCGGACTGACAGCTGCCGGTCGACGTAAAACCAGGGTCATAGGTGAAGTGTCCGGTGTCGGCATAGAGACGACGCACATCAATAACACGTGGGCCTACGCTGCCTTCTAATACGGGCAGTTCCCAGCTTTCGCCAGTATCATTATTGGTCAGCGTGAACGTGTGCTCGGTGACATCTTTTTGTTTCATAGTGTCCTCTTTCTCGGCAATTTATTTTGCTTACGTTTTATATAAGATCAGGCCAGTACATCATCAAGACGTGCCAAGCTTTCATTTTTACCCAAAACGTCCATCACATCAAAAACGCCAGGCGAAATGTTTGAACCTGTCAACGCGGCGCGTAATGGCTGGGCGATCATGCCCAATTTAAGGTCCGCATGGTTGGCAAACTGAGCGGCTGTTTCGTGCAGATTTGTGGCGTTCCAATCCGTGACGTCTGAGACTATAGCACGGAATTGTTTCAGATTTTTGATTCCTTCTTCGGACAATGACTTTGCTGCTTTTTCATTCATTTCCAAAGGCCGGGCGCGTGCATAAAAGGATGCACTTTCAGCAAGCTCAATTATATTTTTTGCGCGCTCTTTGAGCCCAGACATGCCTTTTAAAACCCGGTCACGACCGTCTTTGTCGACGCCGTCCTTGAGGTTTTTTTCGATAAACGGCCAAGCAATATCGGTTAGACGTTGGTCGTCAGATTCGCGCATGTAGTGGGCGTTGAGGCTGGTCAATTTGTCCGCATCAAAACGCGCAGCACCCTTGCCAACATCTGCGATATCGAACCATTCGATGGCTTGTTCGCGGGAAATGATTTCGTCGTCGCCATGGCCCCAGCCCAACCGCATCAGGTAGTTATTGACGGCTTCGGGCAAGAACCCCATGTCTCTGTAGGCTTCAACCCCCAACGCCCCGTGGCGTTTGGACAGTTTTTTGCCGTCAGACCCATGCAGCAGCGGCATGTGAGCAAAAATGGGTGCGTCCCAGCCCATGGCGTTATAAATCTGCATCTGGCGAAACGTGTTGGTGAGGTGATCGTCGCCGCGCACCACGTGGGTTACGCCCATATCAAAATCGTCAACCACCACGGCCAGCATGTACGTTGGGCTGCCGTCGCCGCGCAAAATTACGAAATCGTCAAGCTCGCTATGGGCTACGGTGACGTCGCCTTGAATTTTGTCAGGAAGGGTGGTCGAACCTTCTTGGTCCGATTTTATGCGAATGACGGGGGCAACGCCTTGGGGGGCTTCGCTGTCGTTGCGGTCCCGCCACAGGCCGTTATAGCGCGGCGGTTTGCCTTGGGCTTTGGCGGCTTCTCGCATTTCGGTTAATTCTTGGGGGCTGCAGTAACATTTATAGGCTTTGCCTTGGGCCACCAGCTCAGCTGCGACCTCGGCGTGACGGCTTGCGCGAGCAAACTGGCTGATGGGGTCACCGTCGCACTCTAAGCCTAACCATTTCATGCCGCTGATGATCGCATCTACGGCTTCTTGCGAAGACCGTTCGCGGTCGGTGTCTTCGATGCGCAACATGAACTTGCCGCCCATGTGTTTAGCGTAAAGGTAGTTGAACAATGCCGTGCGGGCACCGCCAATGTGAAGGAATCCTGTGGGGGAAGGCGCAAAACGCGTGACTACGGTCATGGTAAGTCGCTTGCTCTCTTTCAAACTTTATCGTGTAATCAGGGATGTGTTGGTGTGGGCGATACACTGTAAGTCATATAAATAGGCGAAAATGGCAAACATTGGTAGGAAAATCCTGAAATTCCAGGTTTTTATCTGGCTGTATCGGTCGCTGATGGCGGACCGTGAACGCTGGCTGTTGTGGATGCCCGTGGTGTTGGGCTGTGGCATAGGGATATATTTTGCCTTGCCGTTCGAGCCGCCATTGTGGGCGGGATGGTCGGCCTTTGTTGTTTTCACCAGCTTGGCCTGGGGGGTGCGTGCCACGTCCAATGGGCAAGCCGTGGCGCTGATGGCGGTGGCCTTTATCGCCTTGGGCATGGGGGTGGCGGGCGTGCGCACATGGACCGTGGCGGCCCCGGTCATTCAAAAGGAACTCAAAGCCGTCACCGTTGAAGGGCAGGTGTTGCGCGTCGAGGCCCGACCCAAAGGGATGCGCATCACTTTGGGGTCTTTGCGCATTGGCCGCGTATCACCAGATAGAACACCCGAACGGGTGCGCGTGACGTTGTCAGCCAAACAACCTGCGTTCGGCCCAGGGGACTGGTTGAAGCTACGCGCGAGCCTCAGCCCCCCTTCACCACCCGCAGAGCCGGGGGCTTTTGATTTTCAACGTCAAAGTTATTTTAGAGGCCTCGGCGGGGTGGGGTTTTCGTATGGAAGGGCTGAAGTGACAGGGCAAGCGCCGGCCCAAGGATTTACCAGTCTGCGCTTTGCCGTTGAACGGTGGCGCAGTGCCATTGCAAAGCGGGTGCGAGGTGAATTAAGCGGCGATGCGGGGGCCGTGGCGGCGGCGTTGATGACCGGGGACCGGGGGGCGATTTCTAAATTGGTTTTGGACAATATGCGGGCCAGTGGCTTGGCTCATTTGCTGGCAATCTCCGGGCTGCATGTGGGCTTGATTGCGGGCATCGTGTTTTTCATTGTGCGCGCCATTTTAGCCTTGATCCATCCCTTGGCGTCAAAATACCCGATCAAAAAGTGGGCGGCTTGTGCGGCCATCGCAGGAGCCGGGGGCTACGCGCTTCTGGCCGGAGCTACGGTACCAACCCAACGCGCTTTTTTGATGGTTGGTTTGGTTTTTTTAGCGGTTCTGTTTGACCGTCGCGCCTTGTCCATGCGCTCGGTCGCCGGGGCCGCTTTGGTGATTTTGATGGTGGCCCCTGAAAGTCTAACCGGGGCCAGTTTTCAGTTGTCATTCGCCGCCGTGGTGGCCTTGATTGCCGTCTATGAAGCCTTACGAGAAATGAAGTGGTTTCACGGCTCTTCCCAAAGCTTTATAGCAGGGGCTTTGCGCTATGTGTTGGGGGTCGCCGTGACCACCTTGGTCGCGGGATTGGCGACCGCTGTATTTGCGGCGTTTCACTTTAACCGCGTTGCCGATTTCTCACTGGCGGCCAACATTGTCGCGGTTCCTGTAACGGCGTTGTGGATCATGCCATGGGCGGTAGTGTCTTACGCCTTGATGCCGTTTGGCGTGGAAGGACTAGCCTTGATTCCTATGGGTTGGGGAGTTGATGTGGTGCTTTGGGTTGCTAGCGAAGTTGCCCATTGGCCGGGGGCGGTGAGCACCCTTAAGGCGTTTCCCGTATGGGGGTTGGCATTGGTCAGTTTGGGTGGATTGTGGCTGGCGATTTGGCGCGAACGCTGGCGGTCTTTGGGTATACCGATCATGGTGCTTGGGGTTAGTTCAATGCTGTGGAGCCCCTCGCCCGATGTGTTGATTGATGGCTCTGGAAAATTGGCGGCGGTCAAGACTCCTCAAGGTGGCTACACGGTTTCAACTTTGCGCAGCAAACGGTTTGATCGCGATGTGTGGTTGCGCCGTGCGGGATTAACGGAGGCGCAAGGAAAATGGTTGCAGACCGGGTTGAATGTTACGTCGACGAACACAAACCTTGTTGTAAAAACGGACAATGAGCAAAACCAAGGGGCCTATCTTGGCTGTGATTCTCAAGGCTGCATTTATACCAAAAACGACCACAGTGTTGCCTTTGCCAGGTCTCCAGATGTGATGATAGAAGACTGTGAAAAGGTCAGCGTGATGGTGAGCTTAAGCAATTTTGGGGATGCAAAGGTACCGTGTGCGGCAACGCAGGTGATCCGCTTTGGCGATCTGGATAAAAACGGGGCCCATGCGCTCTATTTTACAAATTCAGGCGTGCGCGTGGAAACGGTGCGTGAACAACGTGGCAAGCGGCCATGGGTGATAAAATAAGGGTTATAAAATAAGGGGCGTAAAGAAGGGGGCCAGCAAAGGAGCCGAGTGTGCGTTCGGCCTAGTACTTGCGAATTAAACCCACCAAACGGCCCTGGACTTGCACCCGGTCGGGGCCAAAAATACGCGTTTCATAGGCTGGATTGGCGGGTTCTAACGCCACCTTGTCGCCGCGTTTGTGAATGTATTTAAGCGTTGCTTCTTCATCATCGACCAAGGCCACCACGATGGAGCCGTTATCAGAGCGGTTGGCGCGTTCGATAATCACCGTGTCGCCGTCAAAGATGCCCGCGTCAATCATGGAATCACCATCAATTTCCAGGCAATAATGTTCGCCTTTGCTCAACAGCGCGGGCGGTACGCCGATGTAGGACGACGGATCGGAGATGGCCTCAATGGGCGTGCCTGCGGCAATGCGGCCCAACATCGGCAGTTCAACCGTATCATCAAATTGACGCAAAGAGGTCGCCGATTGAGGCTTGGCACCAAATTCACCCTTGATCACATTGGCGGGTTTGGCTGTTGCATCTGTCGCATTGGGGCCAGAACTCATCATGTTTTCGGGGAGCTTTAAAACTTCCAAAGCGCGCGCCCGATGGGGCAAGCGCCGAATAAAGCCACGTTCTTCAAGGCCGCTGATTAGGCGGTGAATGCCAGACTTTGATTTCAAGCCCAGGGCGTCTTTCATTTCGTCAAAAGACGGGGGCACGCCAGCTTCTTTGATGCGTTGATCAATCAAAACCAAAAGTTCGTACTGTTTTTTGGTGAGCATCAGACGTGTCTCCTGAATCAGGGTCGAAGAGAAAAGAGGCGGAACAAAGTAAAAACACTTGCATCTATGTTCTACTTTAGTTCTCTTTTTTCGTCAATGCAGTTTTATAAGGTTTTTTGAGAATACTTAAATATCGAACGCATCAGGAAACAGGATGTTTCCTGAGAAATCATCAAAAATGTCCTGTTTTAGCATCAAAACCATGAAAAATTGGCCTGAAAATGATGTTTTTATAAAATCATCATGAATATCATCAAAGCCAAAACGATGAAAAAAGGCGTGTGGGCTGGCGATGAAAATGGCCTCAATTCCATTTTCAACTGATAATTCAAGGCCTTGACGTGTTAGTTCCGTACCAATGCCTATGTTTTGATGGGTCGGTGCCACGGCGAGGCAGGCGAGGGCCGAGGCCTTAACTTGCTTGTCATCGTCGTCACAGAAGATTTCAAGCTCTGAAAAGGCGATATGAGCAATGATTTCACCGTACTCAATGGCCACCAAAGAGGTTGTAATGTATTCCTCATTATAGAGTCTGGCCAGCAAGGTGCTTTTTTCAGGGCCGTCAAAGGTGGCCTCATAGACATTTAAAATGCCTTCAAGGTCGTCCAGGGTGGCGTCGCGAATATCCATTATAGTTTGACGATTCTAACGCGGTCGCCGGACTTGGCGGCGGGGGCTAAGGGCGCGCGAATGATCAGGCAGTCGGCATCGGCAAAACGCGCCAACATGGCGCTGTCTTGTTTGGAAAAAGGCGTGGCGACGGTGTCGATCAAGGTGGCGCGAAGGTAGTCTTGGCGCTGATCATTTTCGTCCAAGTCCGCGCCTAAAATGGCGGTGTCATCGCTGCCTTCTACCTTCACTCCCAACAGGGTTTGCAGGGCAGGTTTTAAAAACACCGCACTTGTCACGCCGACCGACACGGGGTTTCCGGGCAGACCCAACACCGGCGTGCCGTGAAGCCGTCCAAAGATCAAAGGCTTTCCAGGCCGCATGGCGACTTTGTAGAACCCTAAATCGACGCCTTCGCTACCCAGTACCGAATTCACCAGATCGTAATCGCCGACCGAAGCCCCGCCAATGGTCACCACCATGTCGGCCTGTTCGGCTGAGCGCAGCAAGCGTTTCAACGAGTCCGCATCATCACGGGCAATGCCCAAATCTAAGGCTTCACCACCCAAGGACGTCACGTAAGCCGCTAACATTATGGAATTTGAGCTGATGATCTGATTGTCGCCTAAGGGGTCGCCGGGCATGACCACTTCGTTGCCCGTGGCAATGATGGCGATGCGCGGTTTACGCCGGACGCTAAGCCAGGGCACGTTGGCGGCGGCGGCCAATCCTAAATCGCGCGCGCTCAACCGCCGTCCGACTTCGATCAGCACCTCACCCTGCTTAAAGTCCAATCCCGCCGGGCGGATGAACCGCCCCAAGGTGGTGGGGTCCAGCACGGTGACGGTATCACCATCGCGAGTGGTGTTTTCTTGAATGACAATGGCGTCGGCACCACGGGGTACCGGGGCTCCGGTAAAAATGCGCACCGCCTGACCCGTTTGCAGGTCGCCGTCAAAGCACCCCCCGGCGGCACTTTCGCCGATTACGGTCAGGGGAGCGGGACACGCTGCCACGTCAGAATTTTTGACCGCATAGCCATCCATAGCCGAGACAGCAGAGCTTGGTTGCGTGAGCCGTGCCGTGACGTCTTCGGCCAGCACCCGGCCCAAAGCGTTGCTTAACGTCACCTGTTCGGCACATGTTTGGGTTAGGCCGGATAGAATTTGTTGGAGGGCTTGATCGACGGAAATCATGCTAATCGGCCTTAAAGTCGTCAGAGTTACCACCCGATTTGTGGACCAAGCGCACATCGGTAATTTTCATCGCTTTGTCGACCGCTTTGCACATGTCGTAAACGGTTAGGGCAGCGACGCTAACAGCCGTCAGAGCTTCCATTTCCACCCCGGTTTTACCCGAAAGTTTGCACGTGGCTTCGATATCGACGGCGTTGCGATCAACATCACAGGTGAGTTCCACCTTAACGGAGGTCAACATCAACGGGTGACACAACGGAATTAGGTCCGGGGTTTTTTTCGCCCCCATAATGCCCGCCAACTGCGCAACACTCAGCACATCACCTTTTTTAAAGCCGCGATCGGTTATTTTTTGCAAGGTTTCGGGCTGCATCAACACCGATCCACGCGCCGTGGCGATGCGTTCCGTCACCGACTTTGCCCCGACATCGACCATGTGGGCGTTGCCGTCTTTGTCGATATGGGTGAAGTCAGTCATGGTGATCTGGTCCCTAAAATGGCGCGGGTGGCCGCCGTTACATCGTCTTGGCGCATCAAACTTTCGCCGATCAAGAAACAGTTTGCCCCAACTTTGGCCATGCGGTCCAGGTCGCCGTGGGTAAACAAACCACTTTCTGACACCATCAGGCGGTCATTGGGCATCATTGCCGCCAACTGTTCGGTGGTGGCGATGTCGATGGTCATGGTTTTAAGGTTGCGGTTGTTGACCCCGATCAGCTCGGTTTTAAGCTTCAAGGCGCGCTCTAATTCCTCTGCGTTGTGGACTTCGACCAACACGTCCATGCCCAGATCAAAGGCCACGCTTTCCAATTCTGCCGCTTGATCGTCGCTGAGGGACGCTTGGATCAGCAAAATGCAATCGGCCCCCAAAGCGCGGGCTTCAATAATTTGGTACGGGTCTAGGATAAAGTCTTTGCGCAACACGGGTAGGGCGACGGCATTCCGCGCCGCGACCAAAAAACCGTCCGCACCTTGGAAGTACTTTTCGTCCGTCAACACCGACAAGCATGTAGCACCCCCAGCTTCATAAGCCTTGGCCAGTTCGGGCGGGTTAAAGTCGGCGCGGATCAGACCTTTGGACGGTGAGGCTTTTTTGATTTCGGCAATCAAGCCATAGCGCCCTTCGGCTACGGTGCATTTGAGCGCTTGGATAAAACCGCGCGGCGGCGTGACCGCCAACGCTGCTGCTTGCAAATCGCCGGGCGACCGCTTGGCCTTGCAGGCGGCAATGTGTTCGCGTTTATACGCGTTGATTTCGTCTAAAACGTCACTCATTGGTGATGCTAATCAAGTGTTCTAAGGTTTGGATCGCGCGACCAGAATCGATGGCGTCTTGCGCCTGGGCGGCACCGTCTTTTAAATCCGTTGCTTTGCCCGCGATCAACAAGGCGGCGGCGACATTCAACACCACGCAATCGCGAAATGCGCCTTTGGCCCCGCCCAACATGGTGCGCATGGCGGTGGCGTTTTCGTCCGGCGTACCGCCCTTAAGGTCTTCTGGTTTTGCCAAGGGTAAACCCGCATCCGCCGGGCTGATTTCAAATTCAGACAGCACACCGTCTTTGATTTCGGCCACATAGGTTGGCCCCGTGGTGGTGATTTCGTCCAGCCCGTCAGAGCCATGAACGACCCACGCCATGTCTGATCCCAAATTGCCCAGAGTCTGGGCCATGGGGGCAATCCAGGCGCGGCTGAACGCGCCGGTCAATTGACGTTTGACGCCCGCCGGGTTGGATAGGGGGCCAAGCAAGTTAAAGATTGTGCGCACGCCCATTTCAACGCGGGTTGGCATGACGAACCTCATGGCGGCATGGTGGCGGGTGGCCAGCAAAAAGCCGATGTTGGCGTCCCAAATGCTCTTTTTAACCAGGTCCATATCGCATTCTAAGTTTACGCCCAACGCGCTTAAGACGTCTGCGGTTCCGGATTTGGACGACAAAGCGCGGTTACCGTGTTTGGCAATCGGCACGCCGCACGCCGCCGTGACCAAGGCCGCCCCGGTGGAAATGTTATAGGTGCCAGACGCGTCGCCCCCGGTGCCAACGATGTCGATGGCATTTTCGGGGGCTTCGACCTTTAGCGCTTTTTCACGCATGATTTTCACGGCTCCGGTGATTTCATCAACCGTTTCGCCGCGCACGCGCAAAGCCATCAAAAAACCTGCGATCTGCGCCGTGGTGGCGTCGCCCGACATGATGATGTTAAAGGCCGCTTCGGCCTCAGTCGCACTCAAAGACTTGCCATCGGCGACGATGTTTAAAATCGGTTTTAGGGCGGTGGGTGTGGCGGTGCTCATTTGGGCGTCCTCGCAATGTCGAGAAAGTTTTGCAATAGCTCGTGACCGTGTTCGGACGCGATGCTTTCGGGATGGAACTGCACGCCGAAAATCGGCCGGGTGCGGTGTTGAAGACCTTGAATAACGCCGTCCGCACTTTGCGCGGTGATGGTGAGATCAGCCGGAAAGCCTTCGCGTTGGATCATCAATGAATGATAGCGGGTGCAGGTGAGGGGGCTTGGCAGCCCCTTGAAAAGGCCTTGTCCTTGGTGAGGAATCTCGCTCACTTTACCGTGCATCGGTACGGGGCAGCGCACGACCTTGCCGCCAAAATGCTGACCAATGGCTTGATGGCCCAAACACACGCCCAAAATCGGAAGGGTCTTGGGGGCTTTGGCAATCACGTCTAAACAAATTCCTGCCTGATCCGGGTCACACGGGCCCGGGGACAGAACAATGCCTTCATAGCCGCCGTTCACAGCCTCGTCCGCCGTGATCGCATCATTGCGCTGAACCTCAACATCGGCCCCCAAATCACAAATAAAGTGGAGCAGATTATAGGTAAAACTGTCGTAATTATCGATGAGTAAAAACATGTCAAAACGCGCCAATGTGCAAAAGCTAAAAACTTAGGACCTATAGATACAACACCTCACTCCAGGACGGTACGCGTTTTTTGAAATTTTTGGGTTTTGGAGGAGGGGGAGGCTCTAACGCCGTTACGCCGAAAACGTCTGCCCCGACACAACCGCGTGATAGAGCGGTTGGACGACGTTTCCAGCAGGGTCTTTGCAGTGGAAACTGCGGGCGCCGTCTGAGTGATCGTGAGGGGTATCCAAGAGGGGCACGCCTTGGGCCTTCATGAACTGATACCAGCTGTCCAGGTCTTGTTTGCTATCGACAATAAAGCCGAAATGATCGACCCAGCCACCATCGGCTGCGTTGTTTTCAGTCCCCGCCAAGCAGCGCCCTAACGACAAAACATCGTTGCCAAGGGTCAGGTACACCAAATTTTCGCTGGCCCGCAAGTGCACGGCCATGCCGATAATGTCGACGTAAAATTTTTCACACGCTTCTAAGTTTGGGACCCGCAGGCCAAGGTGGCGTAAGCCGTTAAAGGGTTTGGGTCTTGAATTCATGGGGTGGCTCCCTTAGGTTTTGTATTCATAAGCTACACAGGAGATAGGCTTGTATTGCATCATCGTCAAAACCAAATTGCACCCCGGTACCGAAAAAGCGTTCTTAGCGGCCATGATGCCGAACGCCGAGGCCTCTGTCCGGGAAGAGGAAGGCTGTATCGTCTTTGACGTCCTCAAAGACCAAGACGACGACGACACGTTCTACCTCTATGAGATCTATACCAGCCCGGATGCGCTTGCTGTGCATAAGGAAACAAAGCACTATAAAGACACCCGCGCCATTGTGAACGCCCTCATCTCGGAACAATCGGTTGTTCGTGCGGGTGTGACGGCGCTTAACCCAGAGATCAAGTCGCGTTAGCCGGAACGCCGTCTTTTGGGGCCTTCACAATGCGTCTGAGCATGGGCGTTACGCTATGAAGACGTTTTTGAAGATGGGGTGGTGGGAACATCGACCCAAAATTCGCTGCCTTTGCCTTCAACGCTTTTAAAATTAATTCGGCCACCCATCGTTTCAATGATGCGTTTGGTGATGGTCAGGCCAATACCCGTTCCTTCAATGTTGCTGTTGTCGTGACCAAGACGTTCGAAGGGCGTGAAAAGATCGGATTGATTCTTAAGCGGAATTCCGATTCCCGTG
>Ga0316203_1000383_pt1 | contig 57614 bp, 51 predicted proteins | sample 6monrhotite_MG_FD_204940 | JGI IMG/M metagenome (GOLD analysis project Ga0316203, IMG submission 204940) | Microbial mat bacterial communities from mineral coupon in-situ incubated in ocean water Damariscotta River, Maine, United States -... | ecosystem: Environmental > Aquatic > Marine >... | reverse complement strand
TGACGGGGTTGGCGACGAGGGCGAAGGTGCGGCCGCCTACTTCGATTTGGGTGCGATGGGTGTCACTCAGGCTTGCCAACATGGATTTTTGATGGGCAGGGTTTTTATGGAAGGCGTCTATGCTGCCCCCCATGAGCTTGGCTGAGTTGAAGTCCGGTAGTGCTTTGCGTAGGTCGGATTCGGCCACTTTCATGAGTTTGGCGACGGCTTTGTTCATGTAGATGATTTTGCGATCATTGTCGCAGATCATGACGCTGGTGGAGACGTTGTCTAGGCCAATTTTGATTCGTAGGTTTTCATTCGAAAGACGGCGTGATTCAGCCACATCGAAGCCAAGTCGTATCTGCATGGAGCGCAGGCCGTTCATGAGCTCCCCAACTTCGTCTGCACGCTCCGGGACGATTAGGTTGTCGTATTTTCCCTGGGCGATACTTTGCAATAACGCAACTACTTTATGTATCGGACGCAGTACGCCAAACAACACGGTTAACATGGCCCATAGCGCCATGAAAAGGCCAAGAATGATTGCGATGATCGCTTGCATACGGATGTCTGCGTAGTGCCTGACCGAGTTTTGGTATGCCTGTTTAGCGACATCCAGCTCTAATTGCTGTAGCTTATGTACTCCATCCCCCACTGCTATATAGAGCGGCTTAATTTTATCCGATATGATTTTGCCAGCCCGCGGAATGTTGTTGCTACGCAATGCGGCAATGGCTGGCTTTAAACCTTCCATAAAGAATTGTTTGCTGTCAACTAAAAACCCATCTTCCAATACAACTTCTTCAGGGGTATGGTTTGTGTTTGATAATGCGTCCCAAATCTTGCCAATTTCGGCTATATTTTGTTCCACTTGGTCGGTATTCCTTCTAATCACATCTGCTTTAGGGTTGACGAAGGAATCTGTAATAAGTAGTCGATTGTTCAGCAGCAGTTCTTGAACCTTGGCAAGCAGTTCTAAAGGTACTGTGCGATCTTCATAAACTGTTTTCAGACTTTGATTACTTTGGCTCATGCCAAATAATCCAACCCCGCCAATGCCAAACATCATTAATAAAATGGCCACAAGCACGGTCACCACACGCAACTTGATTGAGGTGTTTTTCATCAAGTCTAGTTTGCCCAGCAAGCTGGGCTTAACCACTTGTCCGTCTTTAATTCGCAAGCTGCCCGCTTGGCCATTACGAAATAAGGCATATGCCGACGAGGCGGCGCTAATTTGTGCGGATGTGGGTTTGCTACGCACCGACATGTAGCCGACGCACTGACCATTCTCATAAATAGGGGTGGCGTTCGCGACCACCCAGTAGTAGTCGCCATTTTTGCAGCGGTTTTTAACCAGCCCAGTCCAGGGACGTTTGGATTTTAGCGAAACCCAAAAATCAGCAAATGCTTCCACCGGCATATCAGGATGGCGCACGATATTGTGCGATACGCCAATCAGCTCAGCCTCTGTAAAACCGCTGATGCGGAGAAAGTCTTCGTTAATATAGGTAATTGCCCCTTTGAGATCGGTCTTGGAAACAACAGAATCCGTCTCCTTGAGTACGTATTCCACATTCGTTATGGGTTGATTGTTTTTCATTTCTATTTCCCCTCATGAAATTACCTAAATTCTTCTCTGTTTCACGCGTCTGTTTGCTATTTATATTCAACAGCTACTTTCAACAGTTTCGCTTTCATCCTGCGCGTCCATAAAATGGCTTACAATCGCTATCATTAGCGATGGGCAATCAAAGAACCTTGCGGCTAGGATGATACTGACGGCTAAGAAGGAAAAAACATATCGACGAGCCTTTAAAATATTTGTACGGATGCAATACCAACCTGTGTAGGGTTAAACTGACACTAATGACGCTGTACTCACAACTTTATTGTAGCTACAACCGTTTTACCTTTTTCGACATACTCTAATGAATTGAAGCTCAGGCCTTTCGCCATCGCGATACCTCGCCCATGTAGGTCAAATGCTCGCTCAGGAGCGAATTCCAAATATTTTTGCCATTCAAATCCCTCTCCTTGGTCGCTGATCGTCACCACAAAAGCATCGGGTTTTCTCTCCAACAATACCTGCACAACAAGTTCTGAGTAGCGTGGCATCATCAAACGGCGCTCGACTTCATCAGCCCAAAATCCTTCACCTAGAAGCAGGCCTTTTTCCACATAGCTAATTCCAAGATTACCGTGCTCTACTGCATTGACGAGTAACTCGGAATAACCGCTCACGGTGCGCTCCGGTTTCGTGCTGGCATCCGCGAGTAGCAATGCAAGCTCCCTAGCCTCGTGTAGCGTACGGAATTCAAATTTCGCTTGCTGCATAAGGCAAAGATTACTTTTTTGCTGACTGAGAAGGTCTCGCAACTCGCGCTTGTCCTGAACTTCCCGCAGCGCATTTCTGACCACGCGCAGCAACACATCCTGCATCACCGGCTTGATTAAATAGTAATAAGCCCCTAGTGCTAAGCCCTCAACCACATCATCGGTTTGATTCGCTCCTGTCAACATCACCACCAGCAAGTCAGCATGTTTGCTATCCGCCTTGATCCGCTTCAACAAGCTGATTCCGTCCATACGCGGCATGCTTTTATCCAACAGGATCAAATCGTAGGCAGAGGGTTTTGCCTGCAACTTTCCCCAAGCATCCATCCCATCTTGAGCAAAATCAACCTCGTAGCCTGCTTGCCTTAGGCTTTCGCCGATAACTGACTGAATAAAATCATCATCATCCACCAGCATTAATTTAAATTGACTAGACATTTTGCAACCTCCAAAACTTAAATACGTTCAACTAATTAAATCTTCAGCCTTGCTAAAATGCTCCAAAATTTGCACTGAAACGGAGTTGAACGCTGGGCCGAGTTCAGATACAAGCCTAGATACCGTCAATGAATCACTTGCTTGACTTGACACTTCCAGTTGATAGCAAAGTTGGCCGAATTGCATTGCACCCACCGTTCGAGCAGACGATTTCAACTTGTGGGCAATCTGAATGACCACATTTGCATTATTATTTACAACGGCCATATTAATCATAGCCACTTGTTCTTCCGCATTGACAAGGAACCTTTCCAACACGCGTTTATGCATTTCAGCATTGTCACCGACCAGCTGCGACAACTTCCCTGCATCCCATATCAACGCAGACTCTTCGCTTTTAGCTGGCTCTATGGGCTGAGCAATAAGCTCTTGTGCCTCATCGTTACTCTCCATAACATTTGTAGTCTGCGATGGCAGCCACTTTGCAAGCATCGCCCCTAGCTCATTTAGACGTATCGGTTTAGAAAGATAGTCATCCATTCCACAGGCAAGACAGCGTTGAGCTTCACCCTGCATCGCATTGGCTGTCACTGCAATGATCTTCAAGCGACCACCTTCAGCTTGTTCTTCACGTATGGCTGTAGTAAGTTGAAATCCGTCCATATTTGGCATGTGACAATCAGTCAACAGCAAGGCGTAATTACCATTACGCCACTTTTCCAGAGCGTCACTTCCATCTACAGCAACTTCAGATGTATAACCTAAAAGATGCAATTGCTCGGTAATAACTTCACGGTTTGTTTCATTATCTTCCGCCAGTAAAATGAGTTGCCCGTCGCCAAACCTCAGGCTCGCATTTCTGCTTTCAGAACTATGTTTGCCCATTCTAGCAACCTCCTGTGCGGACATTTTTCCGCTGGCGATGCCTACCGACTGTAGTAACTCAGCATACATCATCGGACAGGTAGATACGCTCACCACACTAGAATTAACCAGACTGCTGCTACCCCGAAAAAGTTGCACAATATGGCCTTTGTCAAACTGACTACTCGTATGTGCGTTATCCGAATCCAGAATTACAACATCATAATCCGCACCATAGCCCGCAGCCTTCGAATTCTTAGCAACCACCACCTCAGCACCCGCTGAGCGTAAATAGATAGGCACAAATTCCACATACAACGGGCTTGCGCTCACTAGCAGCACTTTCACCCCTGTCAAGTCGGGAATATTTGCCACTGTGTTCATGGAGTCAAAGTCAGCTTCTTGCAAAGGCAATCCCACTTTGAATTCAGAACCTTCACCAAATATGCTGCTTACCTGAATTTCACCCCCCATCATTTCAGTCAGCTTTTTAGTGATACTCAATCCCAGACCCGTCCCGCCAAAACGACGAGTAGTTCCATCATCGGCCTGAGTAAAATTCTGGAACAGATTCGCCAAGGTATCCGGCATCATGCCGATACCATTGTCGGTGATTCGCATGCACAAACATGCTCTGCCGTCGTCCATTACAGACTTTTTAACTCGTAACACAACCTGTGACTTTCGACCTTCTGTTTTAGATGAAAACTTTAGTGCATTACCCAGCAAATTAAATAGTATCTGGCGCAGTCGCAACGGATCGGACATCAGAATCGGAGGGATTTCCGGGGAAATAAATACATGAAAATCGATATTATTACTGGATACAACTGCAGGAAGAATTTGAGCGGCACCTTCTACAACATCCCGAATATCTACCGGAATATTCTCAATACTTAGTTTACCGGCCTCGATTTTGGAGAAATCTAGAATGTCGTTCAGAATGCTTAATAAACCTAGAGCGGATTTGCGGACTGTTTCCAAACGGTATTGTTGCTCGTGCGACAATGGCGATTCCAGCAGAATGTCGAGCATACCTACGACGCCATTCATAGGAGTGCGAATTTCATGGCTCATGTTAGCAAGAAATTCACCCTTAGCGCGATTGGCTGAATTAGCTAATTCCTCGGCATGTTTACGTTCCGTAATGTCCGTGCGGATTGCGATGTACTCAAAAACATTGCCATCACTACCCTTGAAAGGTGCAATAGTGGTATCCACCCAATACAGACTACCATTCTTGTTACAGTTACATATCTCGCCATGCCAGACATGACCAGATCCTATCGTTTTATACATTTGCTTAAAGAATTTTTTTGGATGGTGTCCAGAATTTAGCATACGGTGATTTTGCCCCAACAGCTCTTCGCGAGGGTAACCGCTGATGGCACAAAACTTGTCGTTGGCATAGTTGATCGCTCCGGATAAATCCGTAATCGCGACAATAGCATGTTGATCTAAAATGAATTTCTGCTGTTGGAGCGCACTCAATGCAAGATGTGCTGATGCTTCGCTACTACGTAACTCTTTGGTTCGATCCTCAACCAACTCCTGCAGGTGATCTCGATGCAGGCTCAATTCCTTCTCGATGCGTTTGCGTTCAGTAATATCGTGAACGACGGCGACAAAACGTGAATTCGTCCCCGGGACCGACACCAGTTGCAAAGAAACCTCTACTGGAATACGATTGCCATTTTTATGCTGATACACCGTTTCAAAATTAAGCACAATCTGGTTGCCAGACTGCAAAGGATAAATTAAGCGATAGAATTCTTCTTCATTGATATCCGGCTGAATGTCATAAGGGCGCAATTGAGCCATTTCTTCCGCACTATATCCAACTTGCTCTATTGCACCACGATTGACATATAAGAAATTCAAAGTTTTTGCATCAAACATAAAAACGCAATCTAATGTTTGATCCAGAGTAGCCTTAAACTCTTTAATCTCCTGCTCATTATTTCTGCGTTCGGTAACATCACGGAGTACCCCAACAAATCGGATCGTTTCTCCATGTGAATTACGCACAGCGTTGAAGGACAACTCGTTCCAAAATGAATCACCATTTTTCTTATAGCAAAGAATATCCGCATGGAATGATTCATTTTTATCTATCGCCACAAGTATCTCGGCAATCAAATCAGGCTCTCTCCCTGAGCCGAGTATAAAATCAAGACTCTTACTCAGAGTCTCACTCTCGCTATAACCTGTAATTTTCTCAAACGCCTCATTCACATAGGTGATTTTTTGATTGACATCGGTAACCACGACTCCTTGAGATACCGAATGTAATACCTGCTGTAATTCCCCTGCCATACTCATAGCGACAATATGTGCTTGCTGCAATTTATTCATATTCTGCAAGGTATACTGAGTCATATTCTGATCAAACAAACCAGCAACTACCCCCCCAGCCAGCAAGACAAACACACCTAAAGCCACAAATAGAGCCAGCACATTGGGATCCATTTCACCAGCGCCTACTGCCCAGTAGCTACCTGCAGAAATTTGCGCGCTTGCCATCCCCGTATAATGCATTGCGGCAAGAGCTAAACCTATGGCAATCCCGCCTAAGCCGTTATATACCATAGAATTTAGATGAAGCTTTTCACCCGCATATACTACATAAGGAATTCCAAAAGCAGCCAATCCAGCAATAGCCACGGATACCAGGAACACTAACGGGTCAAATTTGATGCTGGGTGTTACTTGCATTGCATGCAACCCAAGATAGTGCATAATCACTATGCCGAGTCCCATAATCAGTCCGCTCGACATTATCCTGAAGAAGCTGGGCTTTATTGCCCGCAATTGGTAAAAACCAAACAGAGCAGTTATTACCGCTGGTAAAACAGATATAAATGTAATTCGCGAGTCGAAAGAAATAGGCACAGCAAAATGCATCGCCAACATGCCAATGAAGTGCATTGACCAAATAGAGATGCCAAAGCTAACTCCCCCTGCCAACATCCATATATAACTTGCACGACCAGTGCTGAGTCGCATTCGCTGGATATGAGCAAGAGCGGTGTACGATCCAAAAATTGCGACCAAAATAGAAAGCACCACCATGGTGCTATTCCAGCTTATTTCCATGACCGCCTCTGGCATGTATTAAAAACTGAATTAGCTAGGTTAGTTGTGAGCATTGCGCAAGCTGATCTCGCATTCACATACCGGCTATGGTTCATCACAGCATTCCCCAATTGTTTAGCTTGCTCAAACATTCACTAGCAAGCGGTGACGGTGGCGTTCTTTCTGTATCTCTCTCTAGCATAATGACTGCCAGTTTCTTTAGAAAACCGGCGATTCGATTTGGTGGATGATTGCAAGAAATCGCCTCAATAAGATCCTGTAACACAACATCCAGCGGATCTTTTTTTGAGTTAGCGGTCAATGCTTCTAGTAAATCACTATCCCCAAGCATTTTCGCCATACTCAGCGGGGTAGTTCCGTTGTCAGCCATTTTGTGACAATCCGCACCACAGCTGACTAGATATTTAGCTGCCTCAATTTGATGAGCGCTGACCGCGTAGTGAAGTGGTGTACAGCCTATTGCATCGGGAATGTCCACATAACCACAGGCCCGCAACTTACTCATATCACCAACCGATGCTGCTAGATGAAAAATTGATATAGCGTCATCTTCGCTATACTTAGCACTAGGCAGTTCACTTTTTCCGGATGAACTATTATTTTCTGTTGCAGTAATAACTTGACGGCTTTTTCCATGCGAACTGATATTTAGAAACATTTTGGTTCTTCCTTTCAGATTTGCTGGGCAACAGATTTTCATCTTCTGCTCAATTATGCTCAGATACATTTACTGTCATGTTGCTGTGCCCATGACTATGAATTTCGCAACGATTCAAACTGTCTATCTCCGCCTGCGCATGATTCAGACACTCAGTAAAGCGTTCAATAGCGTGACTAACATCGGCACCGACATCTTTCAAAATAATCTGACCATAACTAGACAGGCTCGCTACAACTTTAATATCACCGACTCCAGTGAAAAATACAAAGCGGATCTTGCCTATCCACAGTTTCGCCAAATCGACTCCACGTTCTTTTTCCCCAAGAAAGTAATCAGCAACAACCACGTCAAAATCTTCGGCTTCATATTCGAGAGCACTTGCTATACTATTTACCTGTGTAACCTTATGCCCCATATGCTTAAGCACTTCATTCAGCCATTCAGAACTAATTTGACTATCTTCTAGAACAAGAATTCTCATAATTTCACCTATTCTTTAAGCGCAATAAAATCTATATCCGCGATATATTTGCATTCCTTCTTAAATTCGTATATTTGATTCTTCGAAATTAATAATCTTGAATAGCACCTCTGATTACAAAGGCTATAAACTATAATTTGGAAGGTCTTTGCTTGATATGTATGATGATATTTCGCTAGAGATAAAGCAATCAGCCTAACTTTATAATTACTGTAGGCGAATGCTCCTTAGGCTATAGGAAAATCCTTAACCTAAAGAAAAGCTGAAAGGTAAATGCGTGAAATTCCTGCTGAATATCGAGGTATAGCATACCTAACAACTATGAAATGACAGCGCAGAAATAGAAAGCTTTGTCTAAGACATAAACACAGTGAACTTCCGTGCGAAAACATTTACTGCGGCAGAAAAAACTATCTATAGACAAGCTTGCAATTTACAACTCAGGGACTATGCAGATATTTCCCGCATTTCATGAATAATGGCAGTTAGTTTGTTTTGCAGATCTGCTTCAGCGGATTGAACGTTGATAATGTCATCGATACCATTGCTAACGATAGATGACAACAAATCTTCCTGCTCATTGGTTAATGCGGTTCGTAGCAATGCCTTTTCCATTTCATCAGTCATTGCAGAAAAAGCTAACCTCATTTCAAGCTTATTGTGACGCTGAGTTGAATCGATTTCATTTAGGGCTGTAGAGACATGCTTAATCATGAGTTCGATTGCTAGTCCGCGCCGTTTAGATTCGTTCTCCGCCACAATCCCAGCGGCCCTCATTTCTGCGCCTTCAACCAACATAGCCAAATGATCCCGCAAACGCCCGCAACGATCTGGATCTTCGACTGGCATATTACTCACCAACATTGCAACATGCGGATAATGGATCGACATTCTGCTCTTAAAGTGAACAATGCGATCCATACCAACCATATGTTCAATTACAGAGATCTCCAACGGGCTTGCTGGACCTTGCCCGGACAGCGAGAGCGCAATTTCCGATGTACGTATTTGTACCACGCCCTCTAAACCATACAAAGACAAGCCTGACAATACAGCTTCGGCCAAAGCTCTTTCATCAATACTGGCATTAAAGCCTTTTAATGTCTCAAGCAAAGCGCCCATCTCGCTCATGCTAGTCATAGCAGTCATCGCTGTATTGCTAGCATAGTTTGCCATTTCCTTAAGTTGCACGCGATCAGCAACTATGCCCAGCAAATGCACGATCTTGGCTTGTAATTCCTGTGCATTGAAAGGCTTTACCACATAGTCACTACCACCCACTTCATACCCCTTGAGGCGCTCCTCTATCTGGTCGTGACCCGAAACAAAAATTACCGGAACAGATGCTAATGAATCTTCCTCTAGTATTTTGCAGCATGTTTCGTAGCCATCCATTCCTGGCATTTCGATATCCAGCAAAATCAAGTCAGGCGTTTCTGCCAGCGCAATAGCAAGAGCATCATGGCCATCTTCTGCACTGAGGATTTGATATGTTTCGCCCAGAACATCGGCAAACATTCCACGCATAAACTTGTCATCATCTACTGCCAAAATCTTCACTTTTTCACTCATCTCAAACCCTTTCAAGAAAACCGCACAAGCTATTTCAACCACAAAAAATCATGCAAAAGAGCGTACGAACTGCCGCACGACCATTGGGAAGCTCCCATCCAGAGGCTTATGGCAAACCATACCTAGCGACCACATCAATTTTTTATTGAATTCACCATTCGCCCCAGTACAAAACATCACTGGAACATCTGGACTAATTTCTCTCAACTCTCTAACCAAGGAGACACCAGAGGCACCAGGCAAAATCGCATCGACGATTAAGGCATCGTAATCATTTCGCACATACAAATTGTGCGCGATCTCTGCCGATTCAGCGATGTCGCTGGCCCAGCCTTCAATCTCAAGTGTCGTAGAAATAAAACACGCAATATCGTTATCATCCTCCACAATCAAAAATTTCATTTTCGACTCCTTTCATCCAATAAAGCTCATACACACCACTGAGACAAAGAGTAATAAAGCCACTATCTCAGTTTTATGTTCTATCAGCCTTAAAAAACAGTTGTCCACAGATTTTCGCCGATTAAACAACACCCAATGCAGGACTTCTGAATCAACAACAATCAAGACATTGAGTTTTTGCTTTTCTCTGTGTCTCTGTGTCTCTGTGGTGAAAGTTTTCAAGGTTCATTCTTCAATGCCCCACATATCTAAATTAATACGCAGTAGCGCGCATTCAGTCCCGCAAGTCATGTTCAATAGCATAAGTGAGTAACTCTACAGTGCTAGCCATCCCCATCTTTTGCAGAATGCGCGTCTTATGCGTGCTGACTGTTTTTGCACTTAAGAATAATTCTTTCGCTATCGTTACAATCGGCATCCCTGAAACAATCAAGGTGAATATTTGCAATTCGCGATTAGATAGTAGCTCATGAGACAATTCGTTCTGATGCCCTGCCCGATTATCACTCAGGTCAAACGCTAAACGTTCTCCCACTTCGGGGCTGACATACATCCCGCCCGCGACTACTTTATTTATCGCTTCAATTAATATTTTTGCAGCGTTATCTTTAGTTAAATATCCATTGGCTCCGGTCTTTAGCGCTCGCACGGCATACTGAGGTTCTTGATGCATACTGAGCACTAAAATCGGCAACTTGGGTTTTTCATTTTTGATCTGTTTGATCAAATCGACACCGCTAATACCCGGCATGGACATATCTAGCAGAACCACTTCAAGTGGAGTTACCCGGATTTGTTCAAGGGCACTTCTACCATCTGCGGCCTCTCCCATAATCTCAAAGCCATTTTCATCCTGCAGGAGCTGTTTTAAACCCTCTCTCACAATCTTGTGATCATCAACAATCAGAATTCGGGTTTGCATTATTCTCTCCTCTCAATTCAAGATGGAATCGGAATTTCAACTTCAATACTCAGTCCTTCTCCGTCAATGCTATTCATATTCAACGTCCCCTCCAATGCATAGACTCGCTCTTGCATACCAATCATTCCGTAGGAGTGCTTGTCGCGTGTTTTACGCACATCAATGCCATAGCCATCGTCAGATACCATGAGTTTTAATTTTCCCGCAATGAGACTCAGCGAAATCATCACCTGCTTGGCATTGGCATGGCGCACTATATTGGTCAAACATTCCTGAGTAATTCGATACAAAGCTGTTTTCACCTCATCGTTCAGCTTTTCATCAATATCCTTGTTGAATATCTGCAATTGAATTTTAAGTCCACTATGCTCTGTAACCTCTTCAGTTAACCAGTCAAGCGCAGCGCTCAGACCAAGATCATCCAGCATCACTGGGCGCATATCTGCGGCCATACGGCGCATGACTGACACAGTTCTATCAATCAGATCGATCATGGAATCCGATCTCATCAACAACTGGCTATTATCAGCAGGCTGCCTAGCTTTAATCCATTGCGCATCCAACTTGATAGTGGCCAGCATTTGTCCCAAGCCATCATGCAGTTCACGTGAAATACGGCTTCTCTCTTCTTCGCGCACTGATTGCAAATGAGCTGAAAGATCACGTAAATTTTCCCGAGAGCGGTACAAATCAACTTCAGCCTGTTTGCGCAAACTAATATCCTGAAAAGCCATAACGACGGCAACTATTTCTCCATTTTCTAGTAGCGGGGTAACAACAAAAGAAACGGGCATCAATAATCCATTTTTGCAAATAAATACGTCTTCCTCTGTTTTGTACCCCCCCTTGGTTCTCATGATACGAATCAACTCCCTAGTGAAATCCACCTTGGGACTATCTGGTTCCTGCCAGTAAATGGTATTAAAAACATCTTTGTCTCTAAATTCCTTACTTCTCCATCCTAGTAAACGTTCAGCTTCAGGATTCATTACCATTAGCTCGCCATGCATATTTTGCACCAGGAGCCCTTCACCAAGCACCGAGGTTACGCTCTTCAGTAATTTTTCATTATCTTTAAGGCTTTGAATTACCTCACGGTATTCGCTTTGAATATTTGAAAATGACAAGGCGTGCTCAATCACTGGCCCCAAACGATTCAGGTTGTTCTTCATGACAAAGTCATAAATGCCACTATGCATCAGACTAACCACATTCTCCTCACCAATAGCACCGGAAACGACCAAAAAGGGAGTATTCGGTGCTGATTCCTGTAAAATATGATGAGCCTCATCGACACTAAAGCTCGGCAAATTAAAATCAGAAAGCACGATATCCCAGACTTCTTCCTGTAGCGCCTGCCGCATTGCGTGCTCGCTATACACCACTCGACAAACCGCATTAAATCCAAAGTCCTTTAACGCTCTCTCAGTCAGTTCGGCGTCGTTCGCGCTGTCTTCTACCATTAAGACATACAAAATGCCGCCCTTTTTTGCATAGCGAATCATGATGCTATCCACTTGCAATAGATTTCAAACAAATCATATTTATATGCGATATTGCATAAAATACGCTTTTCTGTTTGTGAATTTGGAAGCATATTTTCTTTTTCACAGTGGCAAACTAAAGCAGAACATTGCACCTTCATATTTCTTTCCAAATGCCCAAATACGTCCATGGTGGCGTTGAATAATACGCTTCACCGTGGCTAATCCAACACCTGTTCCTTCGAAATCATCATTGCTATGCAGTCGCTGAAAAGCAATAAATAATTTATCCGCATATTTCATGTCGAAGCCGACACCATTGTCCCGAACAAAATAATATATTTCCCCATCCTCACTCAGCTCACTAGCAAACTCAATCTCTGCAACAGCATTCTTTCTTGAAAATTTACAAGCATTGCTGAGCAGATTGGTCAGCAACACATGGATTAAACCGCGATCAGCATATGCTTGGGGTGATGGCTGGCAGATAAAGTGCATCTTGAGATCAGCATCAAGTTCTTGCAACTGCGCCATTATTTCCATAGCCATTTCAGAAAGATCGATATTCATTCTGCTGACTGAGCTTAGCGCAACCTTAGACAAGGTCAGCAACTCGTCAATCAGCATCCCCATTTGATTGCTTGCCACATGTACACGTTGCAGATAATTCAAACCACCTTCATCCAAATTCGCGGCATAATCTTTTAGCAGAACTTGACTGAAGCCGTTGATCGCCCGTAGTGGCGCGCGCAAATCGTGTGAAACGGAATAACTGAATGCTTCAAGCTCCTTGTTAACCGACTTCAGCTCACTGGTTCTTTCCTGAACCATCGATTCCAGCACTGTATTAAGCTTACTAAGCTCGTTCTCTGCATGCTCCCGATTTTTTCGCTCTGCCATTACATCCAGCGCAAATGATATATCCGCAGCCAGTTCCATCAATAACTTCACAATATCGGGAGTAAAATAGTCCACTTCCGCAGAGTAAACATTAAAGGTGCTAAATGTATGACCGTTTTTAAAAATGGGAAAACAGGCCGAAGAATAATAGCCACGGCGCAACGCGTTTTCTCGCCAATGTCTCATGTTAGGATCATTCCTAATATCCTGACAAATATAATGTTTACTATCCCTTAGCGCACGAGCAGCGGGGCCTTCATTCGTATGAATGTCGTCCATCCGCATGTTCAATTGTTCCACATAGCCTTCATTAAATCCGGCAACAGCTTGGGGAACTATAAGTTCGTCTTTAAGTACCCCTGCCCAAGCTAAACGGAACAATCCGGATTCCACTGCATGCTGGCAAATATTGGTAAATAGCTGTTGCTGGTTTTGAGTACGCAGAATCTCTTCGTTGACTAGGCTAAGTAAACGATAAGTCTGGCTTAATCTGAGAATCTGTTCATTCGCGCTTTGCTGAACAGTCATATCGCGTAGCAAGCCGTGGATAATCCAATCTCCGTCCACTTTGATTGCAGTCAGGCTGATCTCCACAGGGATAGTTTTGCCATCTAATCTGTTTAATTGCCAGTCGAAATGATGTGAGCCGTCGCGCATGGCCATCGACCTCATTTTCTCGATTTTCTCTAATGAAACACTCCCATCATATTGTTTATATGGCATCAAACTCTTTAAGTCACACCCAATCAAGGAATTTTTCCCAAAGGCTAGTAATAATTCTACGGCTGCCATATTGCAGTCAATAATACGACCATGTTTGGACAATATGATCGGATCGTGTGATTTCTCGAACAAAGATCGGAGTATATTTTCATTTTCTAGCAATGAAAGTTCACTCTGCTTGTGTGCCTCAATTTCATATTTTAGTTCTGCTGTACGATGCTCAACTTGCGATTCCAGCGACGCATTCAGCTCGTATAATTCCGCCCTAAGCCTAAAATTAGCTTGATCCAAATAAAAACGCTGTAGAGCATGACGGATAGAGTGGGGTAATTGTTCGAGATATCCTTCACGTTTGACAATGTAGTCATAAGCCCCCAAGCGTAAGCTATTCACTGCAGTGGCTTCGTCGTCTCTATGAGTGATAATAATAAATGGTAGCTTGATACCGTGATGTAAGGCTTCGTGAATAAAGTCCTGCGCATCCATTTCTGGTGTACGCAAGTCAGTGAGTACCAGATCAAATTGATGTTCTTGCGACAACAGTAATTGAAGAGCCTCAGCACAACTGCCTATATGATGCAATTGAAGCAGTGGCTCCGAGATGGCAAAGTAATTCTGCGCTAACGTTGCATCTACCGAATTCGGTTCAATATAGAGTATATGTTTTACTTCCCTAGCAAGAACATTCCCAAAAGCAGCCACATTTCTACGTTGTCGATTCAGTACCGAGCGCAGGATGTCCGGCAGAGTGCTGAGATAGTCACCAGTTTTTGCGATGTAATCAAATGCGCCAGCACGTAGTGCCAGTCCGATAGTGTCACTATTTCCGGTGCCTGTAACCAGTACAACAGGCACTTCGTCGCCCCTCCCCCGCAATGTCAACAGCACATCCAAGCCATCCATATCTGGCAGCTGATTATCGAGCAGCAACAGATCGAACTTGCTATTAGATAATTTTTCCAAACACAGTTTGCCACTACCCACAATTTCAAACGTAAAATCGCCATATTCCTGCTCAAAACGTTCGCGTGCTAAATCCGCATCCTGCGGATTATCTTCAGCGTAAAGCAGGCGAATGGTGGCATTCATCTTTATGAGTTCAAATGAAAAGGAAACGGTGGCTCGTTGGCAACGATCCAGAATGTTTTAATACACTTAACCATCTCTGCAAACGAGTCGTAGTCGATGGGCTTAACGATGTAGGCATTCAATCCCAATTCGTAAGCCGCATCTATATCGTGCTTTTCACGTGAAGTGCTGAATACGATGATAGGCAGTTTTTTCCATACTGGATGTTCACGCGCATAACGTAAGACGTCGATGCCATCCACCTTGGGCAAACGCAAATCGAGCAACATCAGCAGAGGTAGTTGCGCACAGTCTGGTGAGGGGTTACCGTCTATAAAGTGCATCGCGTCCTCTCCATCGCGACAAGCGATAACAGGATTGTCGATGGCATGCTCAATGAAGGCCTGCAGGCTCAAGTCCAAATCCATATCGTTGTCCTCGACCAACAAAATAGGACGCAATGCCGAATCAGGATTAAGCACTGGCAGGTATTTACTCATTTTGGTTTTCTATTGCAGAGCTCATCGCTAGCTCAATAATGAAACTGGAACCCTGTCCGAGAATTGACTCTGCCCTTATGCTTCCGCCTAGCTTCTCCATCACTTTCTTGACAATGGCAAGCCCAGCTCCTGTCCCCTCGAATTCCTTAGCACGTACTAGGCGATTGAAGAGTCCGAAAATTCGATCATGGTATTGCATATCAAAACCGATGCCGTTATCAGTCACCGTCACCCGACATATATTATTAATTGCCTCAACATCAATCCCTAAACGCGGTGGCTGAGAATTGCGACTGTATTTGATGGCGTTGTCTATCAAATTGGACAGCACCTGATGCAGACCTCGCTTCCAGGTGCTAAGCGTGACTGGCGCGACAGTCATGCTTACTTCAACCTTAAGCTCGTCCAGCACATGGCTACGGTCACTCAAAATGCCATTCAACATGTCGGCTAGAATTACCTTGTTATACGCAGGCTGATCCGATTCAATTCGAGAGTATTTGAGCAAATCTTCAATTAAACGATCCAAATTTTCAGTAGCGGTGAGTATCTGCGTAATACAAAATTGAGCGCGCTCTGGTAGAGCGTCTTTGAAACGACGCTCCAGTTCTTGGGCATAGCCGCTGATACCGCGCAACGGTGCTTTCAAATCGTGTGAAACGGTATATGCAAAGCTTTTTAATTCTTCATTTTTTTTGCGCAATACTTCTTCAGCGAGTTTTCGTTGCGTAATGTCAATAATGAATGCCAACACATAAGAGCCATCTTCCATATCCACTGTATTCAGGCCGATTTCAACGGAAAACTCCAATCCGCTCTTGTGCAAACCACGTAAATCACGCCCTTGCCCCATAAAGCGACTAGTCGGATGCTCAAGATAACTAAAAAAATTCTGTCCGTGTATGGAGCGAAAGCGTTCCGGCATCAATAATTCAAACGGCTTTCCTAGTAGTTCATTGCGGCGGTGGCCGAACAATTTTTCTGTTTGTTTATTGACCATTGTGATGATGCCACGCTGATCAACCATCAATACACAACTAGGCAAAGCCTCCACCACCTGCATCAGATTGGCGCTACTGAAGATCAATTCATCTTCTTGAACAACAAGCTTAGCGTCGCCTTGAGAGGCAGTCGCGGGCGAATCTGAATTTGCTATCACCATTGAGTCAATTCCTCTTAATGCACCCACAGCAGCTATATGCACTGAATTTTCCTTAGCAGCAAAATTGAGGCATAACAATCTTTGAAACATAATGCATCATACTGATTTACTGACATATTGTAATAGCAATAGCCTTAGTCAAGATGTAGGATGTGGCTTATAATAAGGGTCAGGGAAACCCTACAGTTATTAGTTTTCTATGGACTCTAAATCACTCCCAGTGCGGAGTTTGTTACAAAATTTATTGCATACCTTGCTGTACAATCAGATGTCACTGATGCTCATAACCAACAAGCAAACCTTGATTTACCCTCTGTATCTTTCAGATTTAATTCCGTCAAGCGTAGAACTGCAAACTCAATATGCTAAGCAAACTTAATCCAGCACAACGCGAAGCCATTACCTATCTGGATGGCCCGCTTTTGGTTCTCGCAGGAGCGGGGAGTGGAAAGACGCGCGTCATCGTGCATAAGCTAGCTTATCTTGTTGAGCAATGCGGCTATTCTCCGCGCAATATCGCAGCGATCACGTTTACCAATAAAGCCGCCAAAGAAATGCGTGAGCGTGTTGGCAAGCTACTTAGTCGAGGAAATGCTAAAGGCATGACTATTAGTACATTTCATGCGCTTGGCATGCAAATTTTGCGCGAAGAAGCTGGGCTAATTTCATACAAAAAGCAATTTTCAATTTTTGACTCTGCCGATACTGCCAAGATCATCGGTGAACTGCTAGGCTCTCCAGATAAACAGGATATTCGCCTTGCGCAAAGCATCATGTCCAACTGGAAAGCTAACTTTGTTTCGCCTGAACAGGCATCCAGCTTAGTTGAAAGTGAGGAGGAGCAACGTATTGCCATCCTCTACTCACGCTATCAGGAAACCTTGCGAGCGTACCAAGCTGTGGACTTTGACGATCTCATTCGATTACCTGTTGAGATATTTAAAGGGCATCCCGAAGCGCTACTGCGCTGGCAGCAACGTCTACGCTATTTATTAGTGGATGAATATCAGGACACCAATGATTGCCAATATCAAATGATGCGCTTATTGGCAGGAGGCCGTGCTGCATTGACGGCGGTGGGAGATGACGATCAGGCCATTTATGCATGGCGTGGCGCGAGTACCGCCAATCTACAAAACTTGCAAAAAGATTATTCAAATCTGCGTGTGGTAAAGCTAGAGCAGAACTACCGTTCTTCGAAACGAATTTTGCAAAGCGCCAATCACGTCATCAAGAACAATACTAAGTTATTTGAAAAGAAACTCTGGAGCGATCACGGCTTAGGCGATCAAGTACGGATTTTTGCCGCAAAGGATGAGGAGCATGAGGCTGAGTCAGTCGTACTACGCATGCTGGCGCATAAATTCGAACATCAAACAAACTTTGCCGATTACGCCATTCTGTATCGTAGCAATCATCTGTCACGCATCTTTGAAAAGCATTTACGTGCTGAGAACATACCTTACACCGTAAGTGGTGGCACCTCATTTTTTGATCGCCCCGAAATTAAAGATCTTGTTGCTTATTTACGCCTTATCGCCAACCCAGACGATGATCCCGCCTTCATCCGCGCCGTGACCACTCCCAAGCGCGGCATTGGCAATAGCACACTGGAAAAGCTCGCCAGCTATGCGGGCACACGCGACATCAGCATGTTCGAAGCCGCTTTTGAAAGCCCTATGGAAGAGAAACTGCCCGCACGTCAGCATGAAGAACTTCTCACCTTTTGCAATTTCATCAACCGCATGGAGGCGCGCGCGGCTAAAGAAGAATGTGAACCGGTATTGTCCGATTTGATGAATGCTATCGACTATGAAGCCTGGCTATTTGATAGCCACGAACCGCGTCAAGCGGAATCAAAATGGTCAAACGTCAGCGACTTCGTAGACTGGATCAAGCGCAAGTCCGAAGCGGATGGTAAAACCCTGCTGGCAATGACACAGACTATTGCGCTGATGAACTTACTCGAATCTCGCGAGGAGGAAGTCGATGCGGTTTCGCTATCCACCCTGCACGCGGCCAAGGGGCTAGAATTTGGGCACGTTTATCTGGTCGGGGTGGAAGAAGGCGTATTACCACACGAACGCAGTGAAGAGCCGGAGCAGATCGAAGAGGAACGCCGTCTTATGTACGTTGGCATAACCCGTGCAGAGCGCTCTTTACACATAAGCTATTGCATCAAACGCAAGCGAGGCAAAGAGTGGATGAGTTGTGAAGCCAGCCGCTTCATAAAAGAACTCCCCCAAGGCGACATCATCTATGCGGGTGCGGTTCCCGCTGGGAGCGCTCCGGAGGTTAGCAAAGAACAAGGTAAAGCCAAGTTAGCGCGTTTAAAGTCGATGCTGGCAAGCCCCCCTATTCCCTGATTTCAGCTTTTCGTTAAAGCAGTAATTCGTTTTTGAGCATCTTTTGACAATGAATGCTTGGGATAAGTTTTTATGAAGTCCTGATACATCACTTTGGCTTTGTTTTTATCGCCCAACTTTTTATCGGTAATATTTGCATTGGCATATAAGGCTTTCACAGCATCTTCGGTGTTAGGTGCTCGCAGCATGATGCGTTTATTGATCCCAATTGCCACCTCCCAATTACGGACTGAATTGACTGCAAGCCTTTCTGCTGCGAGTAATGCTTTCATTCCCTCTTTACCCGTTTCAAATACCTCAGATAGCTTCAGATAGGTATCAATCGCTTGATCTAATTGGTGGGTTTTGGTTTCATAAATTTTTTCCAATACAAACATCCCACGCAAAACGACAGGATCATCGTTGTAACGCGCAATGATCGCCTTATAAGTTTTGATGGCATTGGGATAGTCGCGCATATTTACGTTGTACATTATTGCTAGAGACTCATACCCCAATTTCGCCTCACTAGTATCAGGATGTTTATCGATTAGTTCTGCAAACGTCTGCTGAGCTTTATTATAGTTCTTCAGCTTTTTACGTTGAATATCCGCCATTGACAACAAACTGTCCGCGCGAAAATGACTAACGGGGTAAAGGGCTAATAACTTGGTAAAACGATAAAGAGCGATATCACTGTCGATCAGCATCGCCTGATGAGCAATCGCGTTCTCAATTACATCCTCATCAGAGAATGTTTCGTTTCGAACCAGAAAAGATACGCATTCTGCCGTGATAGCAGGAGCAAAGCTTTCTTCACGAAAAGTCCCGAGAAATGCAAGGAATGCTCCTGTGCGGTGATCCATATCCCCGTCCAGAGATTCAGTACGCAGACTAATTTTGTCTAACAGAGGTGTGAACTTTGACAATTGATCGCCAGTAAGTTCTTTTAGCTGTTTATTAGCTTGCGTCACCAATGATGAGTACGGATACATTACTTTCAGCATGTTCCAATCAAGCGCTGCGGCCTGATAGTTCGACATGCGTTCATGAACCAGTGCCATCAGATAGAACACCTCATCAGTTTGCGGCAAACTCGCATACTTCTCAGTAAATTTGCGCATTTCATCAAGCAGCTCTACATCAATCGGATTGATATCCGATGAAAACATTCGTGAAAATATTCCCTTCTCCTGGGTTGTTTCTTTAACGCTAGTTCGGAATAATTCAATCTTTTGTAGCGCCAAAGATGCTTTTATCGTTCGTAAATGAGAAGCGGTGTTTTCAACAACATCTGGAACAATTGCTGCATCGCTTTGAGGGACGGATGATGGCACTTCGGCTGGGCTGGCATCAGGAGCCAGCACAGTTTCTGATTTTTTTATTACGTCTGCAAAAAATGATTCGGGTTCTACTTCATGATTTTGCAAGTTAGGCGCTGACAAATCAGCATCTGCCACTTCAGGAGCAGGATCTGATTCAGGTGTGGATTGCGTTGCAGAAACTGTCTCAGCTTCGGGCAGTAGTTCGGTTACTTTTATGCGCGCCGAGTAAATTGCTTCATACTTAACTTTAGAATTATTTGAATTTGGAAGTGACAAATTCGCAGATGCCATTTCTAAATCAGGAGTGGTTTCTACCGAGAAAACGGATGACGAAAAAAACACAGTAATAAGTAATAATATATTTCGGAAAATCATTTTTGCCCTTTTACAATCTAAGTCCATTTCTCTGTCTGTTTCGAAAATTTCTTCCATATTTTTTTAAACGCTATCAGGAAGTTTGAGTAACCATGTGCAATCGTGATGTCAATCACGACAATGTTTTTTTGACTTGAGCTATCGACCAACTCAAGCAATAAACGATGTGCAACAGCATGATCGTTAAGCGTCCCTAATACATCTTGTAGTTTTGCGAGCCTATCCACATAGGCTTTCATCTTTTTCGCCTCGTGCAGCGAAGCAAATAACTCAGCGCTATAACGTAGATTTTTACAGGCAATACGCAAACTATGTAGCTGCTCAGCATCCATAGTGTTTTGGAGCTGTGTACGATAGCGGCAAACTTTTCTGCTGTGCCCATGCAAAATCTCAGCGGCAAAAAACAGTAATTCGTCCTCATTACTGAAGTTGCGCCAAAAGTCCCCGTGCATCCATGCCCCAAAACGTAGCAACATACGTTGAAAATCTCCGCTCTGCAAGGCTGCCTGAGCAAGTTGGTGATGATGCTGTCGCAATATTTCGCACTGCTGCGTAATTGACTTCCATGCAGGCCGCTTGCCTAAATATTTATGTACTGCGGGTAGCGTTTGCATAGTGAACACATCCCATTCGCGTGAACGCCCTAGCGAGCGAGCGAGTTCGGCAACGAATTCACGCAACGATGACAACTCGGCATCACTAGATTGTTTAGCAACCATACTCAATACAACACGCAGCTTACGTAATGCAATACGAACTTGATGCAAATACTCATTATCGGTATTTTTCAGAGCACCCGACACATTGGCTTGCAAATGAGACAAACATGCCCAGATCATAGCTTGCAGAGCACTCCCTACAGAATCATCCGAGTTGAACTGAGGGATAGATGCTTTAATAACAATGCTAGGAACGGGTGTATGCAGCATATAACCGTATTCAGCCTTGCTAGTAGACTCAATCTCGAAAGGGACGAGTTCAAATATTAGCAAAGCCAGACGGAACAGTTGCAAAGGCTCTCCAGACTTAAGCTCCAATTCCAGCTCTGAGATGGGATGTACGGCTTCTCCAGCGCGAACTTCACCACTATCTAGAGCCATTTCAATCAACGCTCCTTCAAACTCCACCATACGTATACTGCGCGTAAAGTCAGTGACGAACACGGGCTGCAACTTTTTGCACAAGCTCGGTTTTAATGGACTGGCACCAATTGCTTCCAGTGCCGCGAAATCTAATTTTTCTCCGGCAACAGGCGTTTCCCACTCATTACGCAAATGCAGTCCGGCTTGTACGCCTCCCCCACCTTTCAAGGTTTGCAACCATTGTTTACCTACACGGCGCAGACGTAAGGCCATTCTTGCATGATGCAATTTCAAACTGGGCGTGTCGAAATACACACTGTAGAGCTTGCGCGTAATAGCGGGCTTAATAGACAGCGAGCGTAGAAATGAATGGCGCTTAAGGCGCGCCATGTGTTCTGGTGAGATGCGTAGTTTTAACTCGGTTTCGGTTGCCATAGTAAATAAACCTTTATTAGCCGCAAATAGTGATTGCCTTTGGCATCCATTATTACGGTTGCATAGCACGCCCATACTGATTACCCTACTATCAATGTGCATCTCAGGGGTGGCTTCATGAAAAATTTCTGCTTCCATAATCCGACACGAATACTGTTTGGTCAAGGACGCATTGCCGATATTGCACGCGAGATCCCCCATGGATCGCGAGTATTAATCACCTATGGTGGCGGTAGTGTTATTAAGACAGGCACGTTGAATGAAGTAAAAGAGGCACTTAAAGACTTAAAAGTGTTCGAATTCGGCGGAATTGAGCCAAACCCAACTTATGAAAAACTTTCGCAAGGGGTCGAACTTGCGCGCCATGCTCAAATTGATTTTCTGCTTGCGGTAGGGGGTGGCTCGGTTATTGATGGCACTAAGTTCATCTCTGCGGCCACACATTTTGTTGGAAACACTTGGGATATCATCTCCAAACGTGCGCCTATCAAAATAGCGATTCCCTTCGGCTGTATTCTCACCCTACCTGCAACCGGCAATGAGATGAATTGTGTTGCCGTCGTAAGCAAGCGAACCGGTTCAGACAAATTAACTTTTGCTAATCGCAAGCTTTATCCGCTATTTTCAGTGCTTGATCCAAGCAAGACTTTCACCTTGCCTCCGCGTCAAGTCGCCAATGGCGTGATCGACGCTTTTGTACACGTTATTGAGCAATACCTCACCTATCCGAGCAATGCGCGAGTGCAAGATCATTTTGCCGAAGGCTTGCTGTTGACGCTTATCGAAGAAGGCCCTAAAGCACTGTCCGATCCAGAAAACTACGAAGTGCGTGCCAATCTGATGTGGACTGCGACGATGGCGCTTAACGGCCTAATCGGCGCTGGAGTGCCACAAGATTGGGCCACCCACTCGCTCGGGCAACAAATCACCGTGTTACACGGCTTAGATCATGCGCAAACACTCGCGGTCGTGCTCCCCGCAATGTTACAAGTCAGACGTGGAGAAAAGCGTGAAAAGCTTCTCCAATATGCTGACCACGTATGGAGTATACGAGAAGGCAATGAAGAAGCCCGCATTGATCAAGCTATCCTACGTACCCGTCAGTTCTTTGAATCGCTATCGGTCCCTACCCGTCTATCGAATCATGGCATTGGTGCTGAAGCGATTTCACCGCTTATCGCGCAGCTAGAAAAGAATGGTATGGTTGCATTAGGCGAAAATAAAAATTTCGACATCGCACATTCACGAAAAGTATACGAACTGGCTCTATGAAATTAATATTATGTCTAGCACTCTCAATATTCCTAATAGGCTGTAACGCAAAGATAGATACCGCCGCCTCAGTCGCTGTAACGCCCACCCCCACTGTTAGCCCTGCTGTGGTTGCTGACTTCAGCACAACGATTGATCCTTTAATTTGGGGCGCGTCAGACGGCTGGGCAAATGGAGGCATGTTCAATAACGGCTGGTCAGCAAGCAATGCCACCATTGCTAATGGTGCACTTACATTACAAATTGATGATGTGTGCACACCATATACCTTGTGTAGCGGTAAGCCATACAAATCAGGCGAGTACGCCAGCAAGGCTAAATATGGTTACGGGACAATATCGGCAAGCATGACTGCCGCTTCTGGGCTAGGAGTGGTCACATCGCTGTTTACCTATAACGCTACGCCTCACGATGAAATCGATATCGAGATTCTTGGCAAAGATACGACCAAAGTACAATTTAATTACTTTGTAAATGGCGTGGGCGGACATGAAACAATCGTCAATCTCGGCTTTGATGCCGCTGCTGCGCGACATGTTTACGCTATAAAGTGGCTAGCTGGCAGCATATCTTGGTATGTAGATGGCGTGTTATTGCATCAAGTCACTGGCGGCACGCTACCTTCGGCACAGGGCAAGGTAATGGCGAATCTATGGCCAGCTGTCGGGGTGGATGCATGGACAGGCATTTTTTCTTACTATGCAGTGCCGATCAAAGCCTCTTATGCCTATATACGTTTTGACCCAGTATAGAGCGGAATAAAACTCCACCACAGAGACACGGAGAAAATCAAAATCTCAATGAACAGTATATTTGTCTCTGTGGTGCAAGGACTTAAACCACCTGCCCTGCGGCATAGCCTGAGGCCCAAGCCCATTGAAAGTTATATCCACCGAGTTGACCTGTCACATCGACCACTTCACCGATAAAAAACAGACCTGGCACCGCATTGGCCTGCATGGTTTTGGATGAAAGTGCTTGAGTATCCACCCCGCCACAAGTGACTTCGGCTTTGCTGTAACCCAAGGTTCCCGTGGGAGTGATTTGCCAATCATGCAGTTGCGCGGCGAAGGCGCTCAGAGCTTTTTCCGAAAACTGATTAATTGGCTTATTCTCAGCAAATTGCACGCACCACACCTCGGTGAAACGCTGCGGTAAATACTGCGCCATAAAATTATCCAGCATCATGCGACTACTGCGTTGCTCTATAAAAATCTGCTGCATATCATGATCGGGAAGCAGATCAATATGTAGAGTTTGTTTAGGCTGCCAATAGGAAGATATTTGCAAAATAGCCGGGCCACTCAGGCCTCGATGTGTAAACAGCACACTTTCACGAAACATCTGCTTAGCACAACTCACTTGGGCAGCAACAGATATACCCGCCAAGCCTGCGTAAACGCCCCACTCGTCAGGATGAAAAGTAAGCGGCACCAGCCCGGCATGCAAAGCAGTCATGGGAATGCCAAACTGCTCAGCGACTTTGTAGCCAAAGGGCGAAGCACCAATTTTTGGAATAGACAGCCCACCAGTGGCAATAACCAAAGAACTTGCACGAAATTCACCACGACTCGTTCTTACAGAATACGCATCACTATAGGTGATTGCCTCAATATCGCACGACAACAACATTTTCACACCTACCGTAGCGCACTCATCTCTTAACATCTTGATAATTGCTTCTGATCCATCATCGCAAAACAATTGCCCCAAGGTTTTCTCGCTGTAGTTCAGCCCATGTTTTTCCATCAGAGCGATGAAGTGCTGCGGGCTATAGCGAGCTAAAGAAGAACGGCAAAAATGCGGGTTATGCGAAAGATAGTTTTCCGGTGTAGCGTTGATATTGGTGAAATTACAGCGCCCGCCGCCGGAAATACGGATTTTTTCCGCCAGCTTGTGTGCATGATCTAGTATCAGCACAGAGCGTCCGCGCTTACCTGCTTCAATGGCGCACATCATGCCAGCAGCACCCGCCCCGGCTATTAATACATCTACTTGCGAGGCTGTCTTCACACTTCAGCTTCCAGTTTTTTCCACACGCAAGCACCTTTGCTTGTCTTGTCTATATCGACCAATTGGTTGGCATGCAATGCCAACTCTTCTTCATTGGCAGCCAAGACACGCACGCTCATGTGCACCACCTCTGCGGATGCAGAAAATGAATCTGCCTCTGCATCTTGCGTATCATCACCCAGCAAACTTTCCTGCCCGCGCGTCATACCTAAATAGACTTCCGCTAGCAACTCGGTATCAAGCAAAGCGCCGTGCAAGGTGCGACGTGAGTTATCAATAAAATAACGGTCGCAAAGCGCGTTCAAATTATTTCTCTTGCCGGGATGTAGATCTTTTGCAACTTTCAGGGTGTCGAGTACTTTGTTTTTCAAGGCCGGCAAACCGAGCCGAGTCAGCTCGGCATTCAAAAACCCTATATCAAAGGGGGCATTGTGAATAATCAACTCTGCATCACCGAGAAACTCCAACAAGGCCGGCGCAATTTCAGCGAAAACAGGCTCGTCCTGCAAACGTTCTAAAGTCAAACCATGTACTGCCGCCGCACCTTCGTCGATGTCACGTTCAGGATTCATGTAGCGATGGAACATATTTTTAGAGACATTACGGCCATTTAATTCAATAGCCGCCACCTCAATAATGCGGTGGCCCTGCTTAGGGTCAAGGCCAGTAGTTTCAGTATCTAGTACGATTTGTTTCATAGCATCACCTTAGTTGTTTGCTGTTCAATATCTCTTCAACGCCACGATTCGCTAATTGATCCGCGCGCTCATTCTCGACATGCCCAGCATGGCCTTTAACCCACAACCATTCAATCTTGTGCCGCCCTGCCGCCTCATCTAATCTACGCCATAAGTCCTCATTTTTCACGGGCTGCTTGGAAGCGGTTTTCCAACCACGTTTTTTCCAGCCATGCACCCACTCGCTAATGCCTTGTTGTACATATTTAGAATCGGTGTGCAGCTTAATATCGCAAGGGCGACTCAACACTTCCAGTGCCGCAATCGCGCCCATCAATTCCATACGATTGTTGGTAGTGTGCTCTTCGCCGCCGTGCATCTCGCGCTCTTTGCCCTTGCTACGCAACAAAGCTCCCCAGCCACCTACACCTGGATTTCCCTTGCAAGCGCCGTCGGTAAATATCTCTATAATTTCATTCGTCATCTATGTTCCAAAACTATCTATATGTAACTTGTCAATATACACAGGGCAGGTTTAATCCTTTGTTTCATTTTGCGAAATATCTCTATTCAACTTAGGTGCCGCAGGTATTAATTTGCTAACCAAGCCTTTATTCCATTGCGGCTTAATGATACGCATCCCCGGTACACGCTTCACTGCCTGCAAATAATAAATACCTCCACACACAGTCCACCATCGTTCTCCCGATGGCTCCATAAAATGACAGCGCTCCAACCACTTGGGGCTAATCATTGGCGGGGCATAACATGCAAAGCTTCCGCCAACAACTTCAAACCCCAACAAAGCCAGCCAATCTTTCAAACGCGAAAGGGTGATGAAATCGCCGCACCATGGGTAGCCTTTTTTGGAACGGAATACACGCCGCAAACCCCACAAACTGCGCGGATTAAAGCCACTGATAATCACATGCCCTTCAGACCGCAAGCAACGCTCTACCTCACGCAATATCTGGTGCGGGTTTTTATGGAATTCCAAAATATGCGGTAACAAAGCCAAATCAATACTGCCCGATTCAAAAGGCAGCTCTTCAAGCTCCATCAACACCTGCGCCTCTTCCTTCGCCGCTGTAAAGCGCAAAGGCATGCGGCTGTTGCGCAAGAACTCTTGTTGCGGCAAACCCAATTGCAGCGCGTTATAACCAAATATATCCGTTACACTATGGTCGAAATATTCCTGTTCACGCGCCAGCAAATATTGACCTTGCGGCGTACAGAGCCATTCATTCAGCGAATTAGCAGTAGGCATACAAAGAATCCATCATGATAAAAATCGTTCCAATTCCAGCCTTAACTGGCACCTATGATAATTACATTTGGGTCGTACACAACGGCGAACATGCCATCGTTGTCGATCCCGGTGACGCGATACCCGTGCTAGATTTTTTACAAGCGAAAAAACTCAAGCTAAGTGCCATCCTCATCACCCATCGCCACGGCGATCACATCAACGGCATCCCGAAATTACTCGAAGTATATAACACCCGCGTGTATGGGCCACGCTCTGAATTGATTCCGCTCATCAGCCATCACCTTGGTGAAGGCGATAGCTTTGAAATTGACGAACTAGGTCTGAAGTTCGACATCCTCAGCGTCCCTGGACATTTACCGGAGCATATCGTCTATATAGGCAACGGCATGCTGTTTAGCGGAGACATTCTATTCGGCTGCGGTTGTGGAAAAATGTTCGTAGGTACACCAAAGGAATTTCATCACTCCCTACAACGCCTAGCCGCACTACCGGATGACACCAAAGTATATTGCGCCCACGAATACACCGAATCCAACATCCGCTTCGCCTTACTATGCGAACCGAATAATACCCAGCTACAGCAACGTCAGCGTGACACGCACGCACTTCGTCAGCAAGGCCTGCCCAGCCTCCCCTCAAATATCGCACTAGAAAAAGCCACCAACCCCTTCATGCGCTGCGAAAAACCGGAAATCATCAGCAATGTCACAACTCATTTCAACTTCCCTGACGCACCCAGCGATGAAATAGCCGTCTTTGCCTCGCTGCGTACATGGCGAGATAAATTCTAAAACCTCGTTTCAGGTTGCAGTAAAAGCCGTTCTGGTTTATCCTGCGCGCCCTTCGGAGGGGTGGATGAGCGGTTTAAGTCGCACGCCTGGAAAGCGTGTTTGGGATAATATCCCAACGCGGGTTCGAATCCCGCCCCCTCCGCCAAGAAAAATATTGTAAGCCGCTAATTATAAGCTGATTTTTTATTTATTTAACGCAATGTCCCAAAAAGGCATATAGCGGCATAGCTTTATGCTGAATTTTAATTCACTCAATAACTACTTCTTCCAAAGTTTACGCATCCAGCCTTGCACTGCTGAGAGCCGTATAGCCTTCTCAAAACCGTTTTCAACCCGTCCCCAATCTCATATTTGATTGGTGCTGGGACGAAAATCAAACCGAAACGAGCGCGTAGCATCAGACAAAAAATCTAAAAACGGCAACATATATGCGGCATTCATTTTCATAGTAACTAATTAACCCAAGCTCTCATCTAACTTGGTGTTATTTCAACGCATTTAAATCATTGACGATATCCACCAAAGTGCCTCTTCCAATCACCGTATATACGTTCATATTCGTCTTTGTGTGAAGTGATTAATTGAATAACGCTAGATACAGAAGGAGAGTCGACTTTAGTCAGTAGCGAACGAGCATAAGAGGTAGCCGAGAGGATGTCCATGGCATAGTTGTGTCCATTCAGATTGTATTTGCCGCTGAAGTAATGCTTCCATCCCGCTTTTTCTCGGCGTTTTAATATGCGGGCTACTTTCTTCTCCAATTTTGCACCAGTAAGTTCCTCTGGCTTCGCTGCATGCAAACTATCGCTGCCTTGAACATATTTTCTAGATGTTATCCTGGAAAAATATTCACCAAGATGACTTAAGAACTTTCTAATCATTTTGCCTCCATCCCAATAAATCTAATCGGTGTGCTCATTCATACTGAGATCAGCTTATCTTTGCTGTTGTGTATTTTCTTGCTTACTCATCATCATAAGGAAATCCAGCGTTATAATTAAATCTGACTGAGACGTCCCCTTACTTTGCATATGGGTATAATCTCACGCTTGCTTGTTAATGTGTGATTAGAGCTTGACTCGCCCCAATAACAGGCGCTCGTCACAACGAATATGCATCAAGTTTTTACACTTCAGCTAAAGGAAATGCCATGAGTGATGACTCCATACGACTTAAAGTGATGGTGGTGGACGATACTGCGATCAATTTGGAACTAATGAACAAGATCTTGAGCGACGATTATGACGTGCAGTTGGTCAATAGTGGCAGCAAAGCCATTGAACTTGCCGAAGCGTCTCCACCAGATTTGATTTTGCTTGATATTGTTATGCCTGAACCAGATGGGTTTGAAGTCTGTCGCCACCTCAAGGACAATCCAAAAACCAGCCATGTACCTATTATTTTCATCACAGCTAAAAATGAGATCGAGGATGAAAAACTCGGTTTTGAACTAGGAGCGTCCGATTTCCTTCACAAGCCGGTTAGTGCACCTATTCTGGCGGCGCGCGTCAAAACTCACCTCAGAATTAAGCTCATGGTGGATTTTTTCGAGATGGAAAGCTCTTTCCTTCAAGAGCAGGTTTCACAGCATTCCGTCGAGCTGGAACAGCTGAAGGATTTTATATGGCCAGCCGCCCACTCAAAGCACTAGAAAATATTTATTGCCCCACATGCTAAGCTAGGAGTCCTGCATGAATAATAAGCTGGCAGCGTGCTGCCTAATACCGGATTACATTTAAAGTGAGTGACATTAACGAACTACGCAGCGCATTGCTTAAATTTCGTGATGAACGAGATTGGGCACAATTTCACAATCCGAAAGACCTTGCTCTAGCACTGAATATTGAAGCGGGCGAGTTACTGGAGTGCTTTCTTTGGAAAACTTCCGAGAAAGCGGATATCGAGCAGGTAAAAGAGGAGCTTGCTGATGTCTTTGCCTACGCCTTTTTGCTAGCCGATCAATACGATTTTGATGTAAAGCAGATCGTGCTTGAGAAAATCGCTAAGAATGCGCTGAAATATCCAGTGGAAAAGTCCAAGGGTGTAGCGAAGAAATATACAGAGCTTTAAAACCGCAGTTCAATCCACAGATTTCGCAGATTAACGCAGATTCTCAAGCGTTAGCAGATGTGCCCTATGGACGATTCAGCGGTTCAATTTTAGTGGCGGTTTAATCGGCGAAAATCTGTGCAATCTGCGGACAACAGGTTTTTCTAGGTTTAATCCATAGCACGTCATTGATGGAACGACTAGCCACTCCACTAAGCCACCTCGGTGGCAAGAGGCAGCAAGCTGCCAATTGCTCACCCCCTCACCGATAGTTTTATGGAGAGCGCCCAGCTATCGCGTGCAGAGCACGCTCCTACTCGCCTAGCTTTGCGGCTAAGCGCCACAGCGAAGTCATTTCCGCTGCGCGTGCGCTGTGTAGCGGGTCACTCTGATCGGAAACGCGTGGGTGACTTGGTTTTACGTCTTGTTTTCCCAATACTTGCAAGCCTGCCGTGTCAATCCAGCCGAGCAGCTCTGAGCGGCTGCGCATCTCTAGATGCTCCGCAATATCAGACAGTATCAACCAGCCCTCCCCGCCCTCTTCCAAGTGTGCCGCCAGCCCGGATAAGAACCCACGCAACATACTGCTATCTGGGTCATACACAGCATATTCCAACGGTGAGCTCGGGCGAGCCGGAAGCCAGGGCGGGTTACATACTATTAATGCGGCTCGTCCTACGGGAAACAGGTCTGCTTGTACGACCTCAACTTGCGTAGCAAAGCTCAAGAGTTGTAGATTCTCTCGTGCACAGGCGAGCGCACGTTGGTCTTGGTCGGTAGCGATGATGCGCTGAATGCCGCGTTTTGCCAGCACAGCAGCGAGTACGCCTGTGCCAGTACCTATATCGAATGCCAAGGACTGAGTCGTAGCGAGTTTGGGGAAAGGCGCTTTGTTTAGCAGCCCAACATATTCGTTACGTATAGGGGCAAATACGCCGTAATGTGGATGAATGCGTGCATCAAGTTCGGCAATCTGCACGCCGTTTTTACGCCATTCAAATGCACCAATTAAGCCCTGAAGCTCACGTAGTGAGATGATATACGGTTCATTACACTCACCATAAACTTGCTCGCAAGCGTCTTTCACTTCAGGTGCGCGACGCAAAGCGATACTGTGACCAGCTTCAATCGGTAGCAATAACTTGCCCAGAGTCCGAGCGCGTTGAGATCTTGCCTGACGATTCAGATGGAAGGCTTGCGCTGGTGTAGCGACAACTTTCGCTTTACTTTTACGCGGCTTGGCATCAATTCGTCGCGCCATTGCTTGCAGCAATTGTCGCGCATTTTGAAAGTCACCGCGCCATAGCAGCGCAGTCCCCTCGCAGGCCAGACGGTAGGCCTCATCAGCCGTCATGCGATCATCGGCAATTACGACGCGCTTAGGAGGCGGAGTGTCAGTTTCTGAACGCCAGCGCGCAGATTTTTCTGCGTCGGCTTCTTTCCAAGTGATGATGGGATATGTGTTCATATGATGTGCAAGATAGCTGAGCGTATCAGCTCAAGTTTTTAGCGCCCTTCTTCTCTCTTAAGTTGTTGGTAACGCAGTTTAGCAGCATGATCGTCGCGCACCGCTTCGATATCACGCAGTACAGAACGCACATCAGCTTTCTTGGTGACTTCGCGGAATTCTCCGCTGAGTTCGGTATCTGCAAATAGCTCGCCGCGCTGGTAAATTGCCCAAATTTCTTTGCCATATTGGGTGGTGAGTATTTCCGAGGCAAATTGACCGAAGTATGCGGCAAGGTTGTCTACATCGCGCTCCAGCATGCGGCTGGCATTGTTATTGGCGGCAGCATCTACGGCTTGAGGCAAGTCGATGATGACTGGACCCTCGCTATCAACCAATACATTGAATTCAGATAAATCGCCATGCACGATACCAGCGCATAGCATGAGTACAACTTGCCGAATCAGAAAGGCGTGGAATTCACGCGCCTGCTCTACTGTAAGTTCGAGATCATTGAGTCTAGGAGCGGGAAAACCATCTTCGTCAGCCACCATTTCCATCAACAGCACACCTTCGTAAAAACCGAAGGGTTCAGGTACTCGCACACCTGCTGCGGAAAGCTTGTACAAAGCATCAGCTTCGGCACTTTGCCAAGCGGCTTCTTGTTCTTTGCGACCATAACGCGAGCCTTTTTCCATGGCCCTTGCTTGGCGGCTATTTTTTACTTTGCGGCCTTCGGTGTAATGCACAGCTTGATGGAAACCACGCTGATTAGCTTCTTTGTAAATTTTGGCGCAGCGAATTTCATCTCCGCACTGAACGACATATACCGTCGCTTCTTTACCACTCTTAAGTTGACGCAAGACCTCATGAACAAGCCCGTCCTCAACCAGAGGTAACATTCTTTTAGGGATTTTCATAACTGGTATAGCAAGGTTTGAATATCCATCTTAAAACGTACGACCTAAAACAGCTACAACAATGGTTAATAGTCCAAGCGACAGATTGAATGCGATCAGCTTGCGTATCGTTTGCAATATAGCTCCGGCCTGAGGCCAGTCTTGGCTCGCGACAAGCTTGCTGAAGCGTAAATATTGCGCAAAAAACACATAGGCAAAGATTAACAACATCACCAATCCCAGCAACAGCATGAGGTGAACAGAATGGGAAACAAATTTCATCCCGCCGTATAGGTGAATCATATACAGTCCACTCAACAGTATTAATACTGAAGCGGGCCACACCCATTTGAAGAAGCGGCTGAAAACTTGATTCCATAATTGCAAACGCTCCGGCGGCTGAAGTATATCAGCAGCAACCGGACGCAACACCATGTAGGCAAAGAACATTCCGCCAACCCATATAACAATAGATAGCAGATGTACGAGTTTTAATAATTCCATATTAATTTCCTTCTTGTAAGAGTTTACGCACTGGAGCAAAGGTCTTGCGATGCTCTTTTGAGACACCATGAAGCCGCAATGCTGCAATGTGCGCTTTTGTTGGGTAACCTTTATGTCCGGCAAAACCGTATTGAGGCATAAGTTCATGCATCTCTAACATAGCCGAATCTCGTGCGGTCTTGGCCAAAATAGATGCAGCCGAGATTTCTATTATTTTACTATCCCCTTTAACAATAGCTCGACTGGGTAAGCCAGTGTCAGGGCAATACAGGCCGTCTACTAATACTTCCTGGGGTTGCAATGACAATGCTTCAACGGCTCTACGCATGGCTAACAAGCTGGCACGTAGGATGTTTATTTCGTCGATCTCCTCAACCGATGCCGTTGCAATCGCCCAGGCGCTGGCATGCTGGCGTATTTCTAATGCAAGTTGCTCACGTTTTTTCTCGCTGAGCTTTTTAGAGTCCGCCAATCCGGCGATGGGATGTTGACTGTTGAGTATGACCGCAGCGGCGTAGACTGGCCCCGCCAAAGGGCCTCTCCCGGCTTCGTCAACTCCGCAAATCAGATGTATATTAGTCATTGGTTTCCAACAGAGATTTATTAAAATGGTGTTAATTTCAGGCTGCTACGGAAAGATCAGTCAGAAACGGCAAAATAGCTTGTGCAGCCTTGTGGGCTGTGTCCTGCTTGAGTTGGCTGTGCATGTCAGCAAACAGCACCTCCAGCTCTTCTACCGCATCTTTGTCGTTCACTAGGTTAAGTAGCGCCTGAGCTAGGTTTTCAGGTGTCGCATCGTCCTGCAATATTTCTGGCACGACGAACTTGCCCGCTAGGACATTAGGTAAGCCAACGTAGGGTAAATAGGCTTTACGCTTGCTTAGCCAATACGTGAGCGGCAACATTTTGTAGGTAATAACCATAGGGCGCTTGAGCAGTGCCGCCTCCAGCGAGGCGGTTCCTGATGCGACTAGCACACCATCTGCTGCGATCATGGCATCATGTGCATGGCCGAATAGCAAGGTAATGGGTAATGCCTGCGCTTCAAGCTTCCACAACATATCTTCGAAAATAGAACGTGTTTCGCGGCTGGCGAGGGGTACTAAAAACTGTGCTTCTGGTAGCTTTTCAAAAATCAGCTTAGCCGTATTAATATAGGTTTCGGCTAGGTAACGCACTTCGCTTAAACGACTGCCGGGCAGCAAAGCGAATACCTTGGCTTGCCTAGGGATACGCATCTGTTCACGCATTAATTCGCGGTTGGGTTGTTCCGGCAACATATCCGCCAATGGATGCCCTACATAAGTGACGGGCACTCCGGCTTTTTCATAAATAGGCGCTTCAAATGGGAACAAGGTGAGGATACGCGAAACCGCGTTTTTGATCTTGTGGATACGCTCTCCTCGCCATGCCCATAAAGACGGGCCGACATAATGCACAGTAGGAATACCACGATGTTTCAAAACCATTTCAAGGTCAAGATTGAAATCCGGTGCATCAATGCCGATAAAAAGATCAGGCGGATTGGCAATGAGATGAGACTTAAGCTTATTACGTATGCCAACAATCTCACGATAATGGCGTAAAGCATCAATCAGACCGAACACCGAGAGCTTTTCCATCGGGAACATGATGTCCATGCCCTCTGTGCGCATTTTGGGGCCACCGATACCGATGAAGCGCGTATTGGGAAGAATTTTTTTGATCGCTGATATTAAGTGACTACCCAGCAAGTCACCCGAGGTTTCCCCCACCACGATAGCGATGATTTTTACAGTCTGGATCATAAAAATTAACGAACAATGCCACGTTTGGCATTGTCTAAGAAGGCCAACATATTTGCGATATCGGCATCAGCATCGGCCACTTGACCGCTTAGTTCGGCAATTTCTTTTTTAGCGGTTTCAAAACTACTGCCTGTGCGGTACAGAGTGCGATACATCTGCTTAAGCATATCCACGCGGGCGGGCGAATAACCAGCACGACGCGGGCCTTCCTGATGCGGACCTTTCGCTTCTGCGGGGTTTCCCACTACCGTTACGAAAGGTGGCACGTCTTGAGACAAGCGTGTTTGAAAGCCAACCATAGCGTAGTCACCGATACGCACGAACTGGTGTATGCCGCTCAAGCCGCCAATCAGAGTGTGATCTCCCACAATTACATGCCCGGCAAATTGAACAGAATTGGCAATCACATTGGCATTACCCACGTGGCAGTCATGCGCTATATGCACATAAGCCATAATCCAGTTATCACTTCCAATAGAGGTAATGCCGCCATCTTGCACCGTGCCGAGATTTAAGGTGCAGTTTTCACGTATGGTGTTGTTATCACCAATAATTAACTGCGTCGGTTCGCCTTTGTATTTTTTGTCCTGAGGTATTTCACCAATTGAACTAAATTGAAAAAAACAGTTACCTTTGCCTATAGTGGTATGACCGTCAATGATGACATGTGGCCCTACTACCGATCCGGCACCAATTTCAACATGAGCACCGATAATCGAATACGCACCGACCGAAACATCGTCGGCCAGTTTTGCATCAGGGTGAATAATAGCGCTCGGATGACGCATTATTTGTCTCGCATCGTGCACATAATCTCGGCTTCAGCTGCAACCATCTCGTCAACCTTGGCTACAGCACTGAATTTCCACAAGCCGCGTTTATTAAATACCGGCTTGATCGTAATAATCAATTGATCTCCCGGCACTACCGGACGCTTGAAGCGGGCCTTGTCTATACCTACAAAGTAATACACCTTGCTGTCATCGGCTTTTCCTTCTCCATCACTGAAGGAAAGAATAGCTGCGGCCTGCGCCATCGCCTCAATGACCAGCACGCCTGGCATCACAGGGTGATGAGGATAATGCCCAGGGAAAAACGGCTCATTGATACTCACATTTTTCAACGCCACGATCTCTTCTCCCGGCGTGATAGACAATACTCGGTCGATCAGCAGAAAAGGGTAACGGTGTGGCAGGTGATTCAATATCTCATTGATGTCCATGGCAATACTCATCCAGCTCTCCTCTTTAATTCTTCTATTTCTTTTTCCAATTGCTTTAAGCGCGAGGCCGTGCCATCTAAATGGCGTAACTGTGCCGCATTTTTTAGCCATGCATCTTTTTCGCTAAACGGATAGATGCCGCTGTAAACACCTTTTTTGCGGATTGATTTACCAATCAGTGTAAACGAAGAAATTTCTACTCCGTCTGCAATGCTTAAGTGCCCCAAAATTCCGGCACTACCGCCGATACGGCAATAGCGCCCTATTGTTGTACTTCCCGCGATCCCCACACATCCGGCAATGGCGGTATGTGCGCCGATGCGCACATTGTGGGCAATTTGTATCTGATTATCCAGCTTCACATCATCTTCAATAACGGTGTCATCAAGCGCACCACGATCAATAGTCGTATTTGCGCCGATCTCGACATCGTTACCAATAATTGCTCGCCCAACCTGAGGTATCTTCAACCATCCACCAGCTTCCCATGCCAAGCCGAATCCATCTGCGCCAATAACCACTCCAGAATGGGCTATAACATTGTTACCCAGCACACAATCGTGATACACGACGACTCTGGGGTATAAGCGTGTGTTGTCCCCTATTGTGACATTTTCACCTATGCAACAGCCTGACATAATCACGCTGCCAGCACCTATAACCACTCCCTTTTCTATCGTCACATGTGAAGCAATATGCGTGCTGGAAGATATAGTTGCACCCTCTGCAATCACTGCACTGGGGTGTACTCCGTGCTCGAAAGCAGGCAATGGATTGAGATAAGCTGAAAGCCTAGCAAAATAAGAATAAGGATTGTCGCAGACGATGCGTGACAGCTGTGTTGCCTCTGCATCCGCTTCGGAAACAATGACGGCAGAAGCTTGGGTTGAATCAAGCTGTTTGCGATATTTAGAATTACTCAGGAAGGCTATTTGTCCAGATTTTGCGCTTTCCAGAGTTGCTATTTGGCTGATAACAGTCGCTGCATCCCCTTCAACCCGACCACCGAAACGCGCTACAAAATCTGCCAAACTATAGGCTTTACAATTCATTGCCAACTATTTTTCTTGTTCAGAACTGGCTTTATCTTCATTCAGATACTCCAGCACTTTTTCAGTGATGTCGATGTTAGGATTGCGATAAACCGCCTCCTGCAGAATGAGATCGTATTTTTCATCTTGAGCAATCGCTTGAATTGCTTTATCAGCTAGCGACAATACTTGAGATAACTCTTCATTCTTACGCAGGTTCAAATCTTCACGAAACTCACGTTGTGAACGTTGCAAGTTTACATTTAGATTAGCAAGCTCACGCTCTTTGCTGCGATGATCCGCATCTGACTGACCCGCTTCCTTTTCCAAATCAGCCTGAATTGACTTTGCCTGCATCATCAAATCTTTTATTTCTTGATCACGCTCAGCAAACTCTTTTTCGATCTTTTTTTCAGCATTTAGCGCTGGAACTGACTCACGCAGGATACGTTCTGTATTCACTACTCCGACTCGAAAATCGGCTGCATAAGCGGGAACAATACATACTGCTAGCAGCGCACTTATAGCAAAAAGTTTTTTCATCTCGTCTCCTATTTGCAAACTCTACTGATTAAACTCAATCAGCCTCAGACTAGTCTATTAGAACAGTGTACCCAAAGTAAATTGGAAGCGCTGTAATTTATCTTGTTGCTGCACACCAATAGGGAGACCATAACTCAATTTGAGTGGCCCCACAGGCGAGTACCATGTAACCGCAGCTCCTGTTGAGTAACGTAGACCCAATGAAGCTGGTGCTTGTGAATCAACGCCATAAACGGTGCCACCATCCAAGAACAGACTCAAACGCACAGATTGTTCTTTTTCAAATCCCGGCATCGGAAATAGCAATTCAGCATTTCCTGTCACTTTCTGATTACCACCCAGAGTTAAACCATTTGAGTCTCTAGGTCCTAAAGAATAAGTATCGTAGCCACGCACAGTACCTACCCCACCAGCATAAAAATTCTTGAAAAATGGCAATGTTTGACCGCCATATCCGTTCGCGGCACCGAGGTCACCATTTAACATAAATGTGATGCTTTTGGTTAGCGGCAAAAACCATTGATGCTTATACGTAAATTTGGCGTATTGCTGCGTTGATGAGGGCAGGCTGACTTCTACATTTGCCCTTTGCATCGTGCCTTCAGTCGGATACAGAGCACTATCACGGTTGTCGCGACTCCAGCCAATTGTAGCTACTTGGTTATCCGCTATATCGCCGAAGAGGTTGACATAATCAATGTAGCGTTGACTACTGTTTGAGGTTAAACCTAGAGCAGTATGCTCCCCAGAAAGTCCATAATGAATAGATTGATCGTCGGTCAATGGCACTGAAAAACGTACCCCTGCACCCTGTGTCTCAGAAGTATATTGACTTACACTTGCCTGAGTCGCACTCGTTTTGCGGTCATATATATCAAATCCACGACTAACCCCATCATCTGTGTAATACGGATTGGTATAAGAAACCGAGTAAACCTTGTTGTACTTACTGGTATTCAGTTGTGTGGAAATCGAACTTCCGGTACCAAATACATTGTTCTGACTCACGCTCGCCATGAAGGTCAAACCTTCAACGCTGCTTATACCTGCACCTACAGACAAGGTGCCAGTTGATTTCTCTTCCACCGACACGTTCAAATCCATTTGATCCTTGTTACCTGGAATCGCAGCGGTTTCAACATTCACGGGGCCAAAAATACCTAGCCGATCCACACGTTGCCTGGATTTTTTAATTTTTTCTGTAGCAAACCAAGCACTTTCCATCTGCCTAAATTCACGACGAATAACTTCGTCTCGTGTCTTGGTGTTTCCAGAGATGTTAATTCGGCGGATATATACGCGTTTATATGGATCGACTACGAATGTAAAACCCACTTGGTGCTTCACTTTATCAATTTCAGGCGCAGCATTCACGTTGGCAAAAGCATATCCTTCATCACCAAACTTCTCAGAAATCTTTTGTCTCGATGCAGTAATGGCTTTGCGGGAAAACACATCGCCAGCATGCAGGTCTATCAACTTACGGACTTCTTCGTGAGAATACACGGATTGCGACCCTGCAACCTGTACAGAGGATATGGTGTATTTTGGCCCTTCACTAATATTAAAATTAATGAATACCTTATTTTTATCAGGTGAAATAGACACTTGAGTTGAATTTATGGAAAACTCCATATAACCCGAGTCTAAATAAAATGTGCGTATTGCCTCCAAATCAGCCGACAACTTTGGCTTGGAATAACGGTCATTTTTTGACAGCCAAGTGAACAAAGTCGGCGTGGTAAGCTTCATCATTCCCAGCAATTCATCTTCGCTATATGCGCTGTTACCAACAATGTTGATTTGCCGAATCTTTGAAGTTTGACCTTCCTCCACATCAAAACTCACTGCTACGCGGTTTCGCTCTAGTTCCTTAACCGTGGTTTTTATCTCTACACCATATTTTCCACGCGCAACATACTGACGCTTAAGCTCCTGTTCAGATTTTTCGAGAGCTGCTTTGTTAAAAATACGCCCTTCAGCCAATCCAACCAGCTTGAGGTTGTCATATAGCTGTTTCTTGGGGAAGTCATTCACGCCGTTAATTTTGACACTAGCGATAGACTGACTTTCGCGTACCGAAACGATCAAAACATTCTGCTCAGACTTTAAGCTAACGTCTTTGAAAAAACCGGTAGCGAATAAAGCGTGTATGGAAGCGCTTGCCTTGTCATCATCCAGCGTATCTCCAACCTTTACGGGAAGATAACTAAACACCGTGCCAGCTTCGGTACGTTGTATGCCTTCTATACGAATATCTTTGATAACAAAGGGATCAAACGCCCACGCAGGTGTGGCGCACAACAACAGGAACACTCCTGCCAATTTCTTAAAATTCATTAGTTTCTCAACCCAAAATCAGGCGACTGATGTCGTTAAATAACGCAAAAGCCATCATGGTAACCAGCAATGTCATGCCTATTTTCTGCCCCGCATCCCAGACCTTCTCAGGTACTGGACTGCCCTTAATAAACTCGACCGTATAATACAGCAAATGTCCGCCATCTAATAAGGGGATGGGAAGTAAATTCAATATCCCCAAACTAATGCTTATTAGTGCTAGAAATCCCAAATAAGCGCCTAAGCCATTTTGAGCAGACTGCCCCGCATAATCAGCGATAGTGATAGGCCCACTTAAATTCTTTAGTGATACCTCTCCTTCTACCATCTTCCATATCATTTTCAGACTGAGCGCCGAGGTTTGCCATGTTTTACGCACGGCTTCGGCTAGTGCATCTGAGGGCGAATAACGTACATCCGTCATCATAAACTCATATATTTTACGATCAATCAACGGCGCAGCACCTATGCGTCCAAACTGCTCACCACCCTCACTTACTGTTTCAGGTGTAATTTCTAAATTAATTAGCGCGCCTGCCCGTTCGACTTCAACCCTCAACATACTGCTCGGATGGCCGCGCACCACAGATACAAAATCAGTCCAGCTAGAAATGGTCTGTGAATTCACCCGCAATACTTTGTCATGCACTTGCATGCCCGCGCTACGCGCAGGTCCGCCCTCTGTGAGCTTGTCAATAATAGGAACTATTAGCGGCTGATAAGGGTGCAAGCCGAGCTTAACCAGAAAATCACCATCAAGATCATTAGGGTGCAGCGAACTCATATCCAAAACGCGCGAATACACAATATCCTCAGCATTACGCAGTTCAATATTCGCCGAATGTTTTTGCAACACTAAATCAAGCAGAACCCAACGCACTTCCTGCCAACTCGGTGTTGCTTGTCCATTGATATTAACGATCATGTCCTGCGCATGCAGTTGTGCCACTGCCGCAGGAGTGGCTAGCGGCACTGCGCCCAAGATGGGTTTAATTCCAGGCACACCGTAAACAAATAAAGCCCAATACAGCACGATAGCTAGCAATAGATTCGCCATCGGCCCCGCCACCACGATGGCCATACGTTGCAATACTGGCTTACGATTAAAGGCACGCGCCAATTCATTTGGCGGCACTTCACCTTCCCTCTCGTCCAACATCTTTACATAGCCACCAAGCGGGATCGCTGAAATCACCCATTCAGTTTCACCGCCTGCAAAGCGTTGGGTGTAAATAGCGTTACCAAAGCCTAGCGAGAAGCGCAGGACTTTTACATTACACGCCCGCGCAACCCAGTAATGTCCCAGTTCATGGAACAGCACCAACACAACAATAGCGACTAGAAAAGCAAGTAAGGTCATAACGGTGAAATCCAATTTTGTGCAGCGCTACGTGCTTGCATATCGGCTTGCAGCACATCCTCCAATACATTCACAGCATGCACTGGCAGCTTGTCCAATACATCCGAGATCAAGCGAGGAATGTCGAGGAAGGCAATACGTTTTTCGAGAAATGCATCTACCGCCACTTCATTTGCGGCATTCATCAGCGTTGGTGCAGTGCCAGCAGTACGTAGCGCCTGATAAGCCAGAGCCAAGCAAGGGAATCGTTCAAAGTCTGGCTCTACAAAATCCAAACGCGCAATCTTAAATAAATCTAGTGGCGCTACGCCGGCATCAATGCGATCGGGATAAGCCAAACCATATGCGATGGGTGTGCGCATATCTGGGTTGCCCAGTTGCGCGAGTACAGATCCATCTACGTATTGCACCATAGAATGAATAACGCTTTGCGGATGCACGACCACTTGAATAGCCTCTGCTGGCGCATTGAACAGCCAGTGCGCTTCAATGACCTCAAGCCCCTTATTCATCATAGTTGCTGAATCGACTGAAATTTTGCGCCCCATACTCCAATTGGGATGCGCGCAGGCCTGATCAGCTGTGACTTGTTGCAGCTCCAACAAAGGTGTATTGCGAAATGGCCCGCCAGAAGCGGTAAGTAGGATTTGGCTTACACCTCCTGCTTTTAAATCACCGCCATATTGATTCGGCAAAGCTTGAAAGATTGCATTGTGTTCGCTATCTATAGGCAGCAGCACTGATCCGCTTTGCTGAACCGCATCCATGAATATGCGCCCAGCCATAACCAAGGTTTCTTTATTGGCGAGGAGAACACGCTTGCCAGCACGTGCTGCGGCCAAAGTCGGACGTAAACCTGCGGCACCAACAATCGCCGCCATCACAGCATCCACCTCAGGGGCTGCTGAAACATCCTCCAATGCTGAAACGCCACATAACACTTGGGTTTTCAAATCAGCGCTTAATAAGCGTTGCGCAAGGCGCTTACATGCTGCCTCATCCAGCATTACCGCAAAGCGCGGTTTGAAACGACTACATTGTTCGAATAGCAACTCATCCTGCTGATTTGCGGTGAGTGCATAAATTTGATAACGATCAGGATGGCGTGCAATCACGTCCAAGGTGCTCTTGCCAATACTACCAGTAGAGCCCAATACGGTGAGGTGTTGCAGTTTATTCATATGTAGATGCAGTCGTAAGTTTGTCGATGTTGCTAATTGTCGCAGAGATAGACTGCTTTATGCTGCAATCAGAGACAATTATCTAATATTCACAGCAACTTTTGAAGAATAAGAAGCAAAGCAACTATAGGCAATGTAGAAGTCAAAGCATCAATTCGATCCAGCAAGCCACCATGCCCCGGCAATAATGCGCCGCTGTCTTTAACCCCTGCTTGACGTTTAATCGCCGATTCGAACAAATCACCGAATACCGCCAATCCAACCCAACACCAAGATGCGGCAATTATGCCGAGCAATAATAGAATATTCTTAAATGCATCAATTGCGAAGCCCACCAAAAGCACATAAATTGAGACAACAATCAATGCACCCAAGACCCCTTCCCATGTTTTACCTGGGCTGATTGAAGCTGCCAATTTATGTTTGCCGAATTTTTTACCTGAAAAATAGGCAGCAATATCCGCGATCCAAACTGTCGCCATGGCCCCCAAGAGGAACCAAACCCCTAGCTCACGTAACTCAATCATTGCCAAGCCAGTGGGCAATAAGACTAACCAGCCAACTAAGCTCATCAAGGCTTTATTTTGAATACGCCAATTGCCCCTCATCCAAGCTGGCACCACAAACACCCAGAACACAAGAGATGAAAAATACCATACTAAATTTGGTATAGCAGTATCAAGCCACAATGTTGCCAGCAATAGCAGTAAAGTAGCGATGCAATATAAGAGTGCGGTACGTCCAGTCATTTTGGACAAGCGCGCCCATTCCATTGCACCTTGACATATAACGGCAGCCACTAAAAGCGTCCATGCTTGCGCAGGCAGGTAAAACACGGCCAGAAGAAACAATGTGACCAGAATAATCGCGGTAATTACGCGTTGCTTAAGCATCGGACGAACCTTTTATTAATTGCTCACTAGTACGCCCAAAACGCCGCTCACGTTTCTGGTATGAGGCAATAGAGGCATCCAAGTCCGCCCGATCAAAGGCGGGCCACAATATATCTGAAAAATAGAATTCGGTATAAGCTAATTGCCAGAGCAGAAAATTGCTAACTCGTTGCTCTCCACCCGTACGGATGAACAAGTCTGGCTCAGGAGCATAATGCATGGAAAGATAGGGGCCTAACTCTTCTTCGTCGAAGGCAGCAGCTCGTTCAGGATGTGCTTTACTCAAATCATGCATGGCCTGCATGATGTCCCATCGCCCACCATAGTTGGCAGCAACAGTTAAGGTCAAACTTGTGTTATTAGCCGTGAGTAGCTCAGCCTCTTCAATAAGTCGTACCAGTTTCTCATCAAAACGACTACGGTCGCCTATGACTTTAAGCTGAATATTATTCTCATGCAACTTACTGACTTCACGCTCAAGCATCTTCATAAACAATTGCATTAGAAACGTTACTTCTTCAGCGGGGCGACGCCAATTTTCGCTACTAAAAGCAAACAAGGTCAGGTATTCAACCTTAAGTTCTCGGCATGCTTTTACCATTTCGCGTACTGTTTCTACGCCACGTTGATGACCGGCAATTCGGGGAAGGAAACGTTGCTTTGCCCAACGACCATTGCCATCCATAATCATCGCGATATGGCGAGGAACGTCTGGTGGTGTCGGGATGCTACGAGTTGAACTTTTGAATAGCGCCATTATAAATCCCCTGGTGGATTTAGCATTCAGGAAGCAAAGCTAGGAACAATCCCACTCACTTAACCCTGAACCCTAGTTAAACCGCCATCAGGTCGGCTTCTTTGACAAGCAAAGCTTTGTCAATTTCCGCAACGAAGCGATCTGTGAACTTCTGCACTTCTTCTTGTGCACGACGTTCGTCATCTTCACCAACTTCCTTGTCCTTAAGCAGCTTTTTTAACTGCTCGTTAGCATCACGACGTACATTGCGGAGTGCCACTTTGGCATTCTCAGCTTCATGACGTACCACTTTAATCAAATCGCGGCGGCGCTCCTCAGTCAACATAGGCATGGGCACACGAATCAAATCACCATTTGTGGAAGGATTTAAGCCGAGGTCTGCATCTCGTATCGCCTTTTCTACCGGTGAGATCATGTTCTTCTCCCACGGCTGCACGCCAATAGTACGCGAATCAATCAAGGTTACATTGGCAACCTGAGTTACTAAGGTTGGACTCCCATAATAATCTACGGTCACATGATCCAGAATCCCTGTGTGGGCACGTCCCGTGCGCACTTTGCCGAAGTCCCCCTTGAGAACCTCCAGCGACTTATGCATTTTTTCTTCTACGCTTTTCTTGATTTCAGCAATCATTTCTAATTTCCCATCAATCGCAATGTACCAATGTACCTTCGTCTTGCCCCATCACTACACGTTTCAGGGCGCCTGGTTTAAAGATGCTAAACACAATAATGGGTAGCTTCTGATCTCGGCACAGGGTCAATGCAGTCGAATCCATTACTTGTAAATCCCGACTAATCGCCTCATCAAAGCTCACCTTTTGATAACGCGTAGCTTGCGGGTCTTTCTTAGGATCAGCGGTATAAACGCCATCCACTTTGGTCGCCTTTATAACCACTTCTGCATCCATTTCCACTCCGCGCAAAGCGGCGGCAGTGTCAGTAGTGAAAAATGGACTTCCAATACCCGCAGCAAATATAACCACTTTGCCATCTTCTAGATAACGCAGTGCCTTACCACGAATAAACGGCTCAGCGACCTGCTCCAGATTCAAAGCAGACTGAACGCGGCATTGCATACCCGCGTGAGTCATAGCATCTTGCAGCGCCATAGAGTTCATTACTGTGGCCAACATCCCCATGTAATCAGCAGTTGCCCTATCCATCCCCACAGCAGCCGGAGCTACTCCACGAAAAATATTACCACCGCCAATTACGATCGCCACTTCAACACCAAACTCAGTGACTTCCTTTATTTCAGCCACAATGCGTTGAATGACAGTTCGGTTAATACCATAACTATCATCCCCCATCAGGGCTTCACCAGAAAGCTTAAGCAGGATACGTTTATAGGCGGGGGTATTGGGCATAGACTTAATCCTTCTTGATAGCGGCAATAGTAGCGGCAACTTCAGCTGCGTAATCCTCGACCTTTTTCTCGATTCCTTCACCCACCTCAAACATTTGGAAGGCTGTTACTGTCGCACCCTTGCTTCTCAGCAATTGCTCTACAGTTTGCTTGCCATCCTCTGCTTTTACAAACACCTGCCCCAACAAAGTGACTTCCCTCAGGAATTTTTGCACCGTACCATCAGCAATTTTTTCCAACATCGCTTCTGGCTTACCTGCTTCACGAGCCTTTTCAATGGCAATACGACGCTCGGTTGCAATATCGTCTGGGTTTACACCTGAAACATCAATTGACTTTGGCTTGCTTGCGGCAATGTGCATGGACAAATCACGCCCCAAAACTTCATCACCACCCGTATAGCTCAACAAAACGCCAATCCTGCTTCCGTGCAGGTAACTAGCCAGCTTACCATCTGCGCTTGCATCGCGTCCGAAACGACGGATCGTCACATTTTCGCCCAACTTCATTACCAGCGACTTGCGTGTTTCTTCCACTGTTTCAGAACCATTAATGATAACCATAGCCAATAGCGCGTCAACATCAGCAGGCGCATTTTTAGCCACGGTTTCAGCAACATTCTTTGCAAAAGCTAAAAAATCATCATTCTTTGCCACAAAATCGGTTTCACAGTTCACTTCTGCAACAGCACCCGCTGCGCCATCAGCCGCAATAAAAGAACTAACTACACCTTCCGCAGTTACGCGCGATGCAGCCTTGCTGGCTTTTGCACCACTCTTAATACGCATCAATTCTTCAGCTGCCTTAAAGTCGCCATCAGTTTCTATCAGCGCCTTCTTGCACTCCATCATGCCCAGACCCGTTGTCCGACGCAACTCCATAACCATCCCTGCGGTAATTGCAGCCATATTGCACTCCTAACAAATCACATTTATAAAAAAAGGGGCTTACGCCCCTTCATCTTGGAGAGGCTGCTTACGCGGCACTCGCCTCGACTTGTTCCGTCAATTCGGTCAATGCACTTGCTCGACCTTCCAAAATAGCGTCTGCCATACCACGCGCGTATAAACGAATTGCCTGACTAGAGTCATCGTTGCCGGGGATCACAAAATCCACACCCTGCGGGTTGTGGTTTGTATCGACCACGCCGATTACTGGTATACCCAGCTTCTTCGCTTCAGTAAGCGTGCCTTTTTGGTAACCGACATCAATTACAAAGATTGCAGAAGGCAATCCTTTAAGATCTTTAATTCCGCCCAAGCTACGCTCTAACTTCTCCAGCTCGCGAGTCATCATCAGGCCTTCTTTTTTAGAAACCTTCTCAAGCCCACCTTCAGCAAACAGTGTTTCCAATTCGCGCAAACGCTTGATAGATATCTGCACAGTCTTAAAGTTGGTAAGCATACCGCCCAACCAACGGAAATCAACATAAGGAGAACCTGCGCGAATCGCTTCTTCGCGGATAATTTCACGTGCTTGACGCTTAGTAGCCACAAACAGGATAGTACCTTTCTTGGCAGCAAGCTTGCTTGCGTGCTTCAAAGCCTCGTCGAACATCACGACGGTCTTTTCCAAGTTAATGATATGAATTTTATTACGATGCCCAAAGATGAACGGTGCCATCTTAGGGTTCCAGAAACGGGTCTGATGTCCGAAATGAACACCTGCCTCCAGCATTTGACGCATAGTTACAGCCATAATTACTCCAATGTGTTAAGGGTTAAAGTCCACCAACCGTCAGCTTGACCCTTACGGGCACCCCAACGTGAACGGTTGTGCGAATTATGCCTCTCCGGCAAGTGCCGAACAAACAGGGCGCGGATTATAACTGAAATCATCGCCCGACTCAACTCACAGCAGCATTCATCCTTGCTGATGAAAAGCTTTCTATAGACGCAAAAAAACGGGGATGTTATCCCCGCTTATTATCATACGATTGTTTTTTATTGTTGTGGCATTGCCTGCATTGAGTAGCTCCCCAACTCAGTAGTCATTTTTAAGCTTGCCACTATGACTGGTGCATTCGTATTAACTTTTGTAGCCCCTGCAATAACGGGACTCATTACTGACGCTTGCTTAACCGCACCAGCACTCGCAACAGAACTGTTTCCGAGCAACATAAAGCTCACACTAAATACCAGCGATGCGGCCAAAGCGGCTTGTGACACTTTGCTTATAAAGCTGGTCTTGCGCAATTTCATCATCAATTGCCCAGTCTCAATCTCAGCAGTGATACGTTGAAACTCTTTTTTCTCAAAGCTGGTCAATTGCGAATCCATTTCCTCACGAGCCCGCATTGCAGCTATTGTTTGTTCCTGTGCGAGAATTTTCTCATTGGCAGCATCTCTAGCTAGCTTTTCAGCCTGAGCACGTTTCTGAGCCGCTTGAGCCGCCTGCTTTTCAACAGCAATTCTAGACTCAATCTCAGTCACGGTGCGATGCTCAATTTCTAAACGTTCCTTGCTGGCGTCGCTAGCGAGTTTCTCTTGCTTATATTTTTGCTGTTCAAGTTCTAGTTGAGTTGATTCCTCATGCACACGCTGCTCAGCCATTTTTTGGGTTTTCTGGGCAAGTACCGTACGCTGACGAGCCAATATAGTTGCGTGCGCCTCGGCCTGCAATGCCTCTTCTTCAGACTTGAGCGCATTGGCATCAGCATCACAGCGCATTCTATACATATTTAGTGCACGCATTTCCATTTCTTCCTTGGACTTAGCAATAGCAGTTGCTGCGGCTGCGGCAACAAACTGCGCAGCCGCAGATTCTTGCGCTCGCACTTCCATCGCAATACGTGCATTGTCCGCATCAATGGCTTCCAATTCGTTTTCCATGCGTAGCGTAATTTCAGCAATAGTTTTGTTTTCAGTTACGATGCGCTCCTTTGCCACTTGCTTAGCATGTTCTTCAGAAATCATACGCTGCTGAGCAGCCTCGGCTGCGTGTTGATCCGCTTCGATACGTTGATGCTCCGCATTTGCTAATTCTTTATTTGCAGCCAATTTTTCCTCCTCGGCCAAGCAGGCAACCACCATCAGATGGGCATGCTCTTCTGCCAGTTTGAGATGTTCATTAATCACATTAAGTTTCTTATCAAATTCTTGTACTGCCAGCAACTCAGCCTGGGCTATTGCCTGCTCATCTTTGAATAATTGCGCTTCCAAGGCTGCATGTTCATCGGCTAATTGCTTTGCATACTGCGCCATTTCAGCTTTTTTATTAGCCGCCTCGGCTTCATTGTTAGCCGCTTCGATTGCTTCTGATTCGGTATGCAACTGCTGCTCAATAGCCTGTGTTGCACGCATTTCAGCTTCAGCACGGTGACGCGCCACATCAATCAAATCACGCGTGGCTTGTAATTTTGTTTCTGCTGCTTGCTTGGCTTGCATTTCCGCAGCCACTTGGTCACGAGCCTCCAGCTCTGCCTGCGTTAGCAAGACATTTGCCTGTTCACGCTCTTTAGCCGCACTCTGCTCCGATTCAACACGCGCATTTAACAATGCCAACATTTCCTGCTCAGCAAGTAATTTACGCTCAGCCGCTATGCGAGCTTCCTGCTCTTTCTCGGCGGTAGCTTTCGTTAACTCGGAAACCTTCAACTCTGCTGCAACACGGGCACTGGCTTCTGCCTGCGCCTCTTGCTCAAAGCGAACACGCTGCTCGATTGTTTGCGTAATTTTGAGTTCTTTTTCAGCACGATCCTGCTCAGCACGTTCTGCCTCTAATGCAGCAGCTAGGTTCGCCTGAGTTTCGGCCAATGCAATCGTCTCGGCACGCGAACGAGCCTGATTAGCCTCCATCACAGTTTTTTCAGCCATCAGTCTTGCATTAACCAGTGCTAACACTTCTTTTTCGGCATTGAACTTTTCTTGCGAGGCCTTGGCTAGTTCAGCTTCAGTACGAGTTTTTTCCTGAGCCAACAAAGCTGCCTCATGATCTAAATTTGCACGCTTTTCCAACAAACCACGTGTGCGGCGCTCCTCTTCTAAGCGTTGCTCAAGCACCGCTTGAGCCTGTCTTTCCGCAGACAGCTTTGCCTGCACGGCTTCGGTCAATAATTTCTCGGCTTTAAGTTTGGAATTGCCTGATTCGGCTAGTTCGCGCTCCAACTGCAAACGCGACTGCACTTCGGCAATCGTTAGGTTTTCTGCTTTGCTACGCGACTCAATCTGCTCAGCCAATTCGTTTTCTTGCTGCACCTTGCTATGTGCAATTGCGCGAGCATGTGCTTCTGCGCGTGCTCTAGCTTGTACCGCGAGTTGCGCTTCGATCTCAGCTTCCATGCGACTACGTGTCTCTTGGATAACCTCGGTTTCGCCACGATTCTCATCGGTCACTAAACGAATTCTTTTTTGAGCTGACATGATCTACCTCTTTGCGTTGTGTAACCAAAATTCTGGCTTAACGCTAAGGTAACAGTTTGGGATTTTCTGCAAGTGCCGAATAAAGGCCTAAATCTGTGCCATTTCCAGATTAGCTAAAATGGCTTCAAGCTCTTGATACTCTATGCATAGACAAAACACGCTTCGAACTAAGAAGTTCTTCGCCGGGGTTCGGTATTCGATATACCTAACCCGACTAACTTGGAATGCAACTCATACCACAGCCAATGAATGCGAACCATCGACCAAGACAGCAACTAGGACGTTGCTTAGTATGAAATATTTCTAGACTTATGACTCAAACGGATGACGCAACACAATGGTTTCATCTCGCTCTGGACCGGTCGAAACCATATCCACTGGCACTTCACAAATCTGGGCAATGCGTTGTAGATAATTTCTCGCCTGCTCAGGCAAATCTTCGTAACGTTTTACGCCCACGGTGCTGTCAGTCCAACCCGGCATATCCTCGTATACAGGTTCGCAGCCAACTAAAGACTCTGCACCGACAGGCAGAATGTCGCTGTATTGGCCATTGATGTTATAGCCAACACCGATACGTACGACTTCCATACCATCCATCACATCCAGTTTAGTCACGCATAAACCGGTTACGCCATTGATTTGAATAGAGCGCTTGAGTGCTGCGGCATCGAACCAACCACAACGACGTGCACGCCCAGTTGTAGCACCGAATTCATGCCCCTTATCTGCAAGATGCTTGCCGTTTGGATCTTGTTTATCTACGGCATCATAAAGCTCTGTTGGGAAAGGACCGGCTCCCACACGCGTGGTATAGGCCTTGGTAATGCCCAGCACATAATGCAAAGCTTGAGGACCAACCCCAGCTCCTGCACATGCTGCGCCTGAGATACAGTTGCTTGATGTCACAAAGGGATAAGTACCATGATCTATATCCAACAATGTGCCTTGCGCGCCTTCAAACAGCAGATTCTGTCCGGCCTTATTGGATTCAAACAAGGCACGGGGAACATCCATTACCAATGGCTTTATACGTTCGCCGAGGGCTAATGCATCATCCAGCGTTTGCTGAAAATCGACCGTAGGAGCATTGAAGTAATTTTTTAGTACGAAATTATGATAGTCCAACACCTCGCCTAATTTGGCTGCGAAGCGTTCTCTAAAGAACAGATCCTGCAAACGAATAGCACGACGTGCCACTTTATCTTCATAGGCAGGGCCGATACCACGCCCAGTAGTGCCAATCTTGCCCGCACCTTTTGCCAGTTCACGCGCCTTGTCGATAGCTTCATGGTAAGGCAGGATCAAAGGGCATGCTTCAGAGATGCGCAAACGGTCGTATACATTAATACCCGCCGCATCCAACATGTCCATTTCTTTGAGCAATGCAGCAGGTGATAACACCACACCGTTACCGATATAGCACATCACATGGTCACGCAAGATGCCAGATGGAATAAGGTGCAACACGGTCTTTTTGCCGCCTATTACTAGGGTATGGCCCGCATTGTGCCCACCCTGAAAACGCACTACGCCTTGCGAATGGTCGGTAAGCCAATCGACAATCTTTCCCTTGCCTTCGTCACCCCATTGCGTACCGATCACTACTACGTTTTTAAACATGCTTATTCCTATCGTAGGATGGGCAGATTTGCCCATCGTATTTTTTGTGCGCCAATTTTCCGCGTAGACAATCTCGTCTAGCCTTCGTTTTAATCTGTAATTTTTACGACAGTCCAAACACCAGCCGATTCAACTAGTTCTCGGTCGCAATTTAGTTCAGAGCGATGCTCAGGATTTCCCAGCAGATCAACCACTACAACCTGTCCATCCTGACGCAATTTAGCGATAGCTTCATCTAGTGCCAAATCATTGCGGTGAGGAGCAAGAATACCTTTTGGCAAAGCTTGCTTACTCAACAATCCATGTAAATGACGTAAGTCCATACTAAAGCCTGTGGCCGAACGTGCGCGGCCAAAACTCTTTCCGACATCATCATAACGTCCACCGACAGCAATCGCATCGTGGCTACCTGAGTGATACGCTGCAAACACCATGCCACTATGGTAGTGATAGCCACGCAGTTCAGCCAAATCAATACCAATATTTTGTGCAAATGGCTGCAACTTGCTTGCTACATGTTCGAGCTCATCTAATGCGGCATGGGTGCTGCTTGGCAAGACACGCCGCGCCTGCTGCAATACTTCCACTCCACCATACAATTTCGGCAAAGCTAGCAAGGCAGTTTGCACATCTTGCGGCCAGCCTTCTACCAGCGCCTCTATGCTTGGCACATCCTTGTTTTGCAGTGCGTTAAATAACTGAATTTCCAAGTCTGCATCAATGCCCGCGCCCTGCACCAAAGTACGAAATACGGCAACGTGTCCGAGATCAAGATGCACACCTGTGATTCCGATCAGTGCCAAGGACTGCAACATCAATCGCTGAACTTCAAGGTCGCTGTCCAAACCATCGTGCCCGTACAGCTCCGCACCAATTTGAAGTGGCTCACGCGTACGCATCAAACCAGAAGGTTGGGTATGCACTACGTTTCCTGCATAACTCAAGCGTGTAACACCCTTGCGATTAAGCAAGTGTGCGTCAATACGTGCCACCTGAGGTGTAATGTCTGCACGCAGCGCTAAAGCACGACCACTGAGTTGATCCACCAGTTTAAAACTACGTAGATCCATGTCAGCACTGTCATTAATGAGCAGGGATTCGGCATACTCAAGCAACGGCGGTGCAACTAACTGATAGCCAGATTGACGTAGCAACTCCAACACCTCGCGCCGCATACCCTCTATACGCCAAGCTTCTTCAGGCAACATGTCCTGTATATTTTCCGGCAACAACCAATTCGGCATTCTTTATTTCATCCAATAAATCAACAACAAACCGCACAACATCAAGGACAGGCCGAAAAATCGCACCTGTCCAGACTGTAGCTGTGCCAACTTGCTTAAGGCCGATCGCCACTCCTCAGGAAACAGAAATGGCATTATTCCTTCAAGCACCAACATCAAACCAAATGCAAGCAGCCAATACTCCAACATCAGAACTACTGACCTCTCCTATTGGAACTTTTCAGGTATTTGAAGAAAGAGGAACTCGGATCCAAGACCATCATATCGCTCTTATTCTTAAAAGTTTCCTTATAGGCATCCAAGCTGCGATAGAAGGAGAAAAACTCGGGATTACGGCCAAAGGCTGCTGCATAGATATGTGCCGCTTGAGCATCTCCATCACCCTTGATGCGTTGAGCATCGCGGTAAGCTTCAGCCAAAGTCACTTCGCGTTGCTTATCAGCATCGGCGCGAATTTTCTCGCTATCTGCATTACCTGTTGCACGTAATTCATTGGCTACACGCTTACGCTCTGCATCCATACGGCGATATACCGAGTTGCTAATTTCCGCTGGGAAATCAACACGTTTCAGACGCACATCTAAGACCTCAACACCGATTTTACGTGCATCCACATCGGTTCTTTCTTGAACAACCTTCATCAACTCATCGCGCTGACCAGACACTACTTCGTGAATTGTTCGCTTACCGAACTCCTCACGCAAAGTGGCATTCACGGTCTGAGTCAAACGTGTTTGAGCACGCAGCTCATCACCGCCCACACTGATGTAATACTGATTCACATTAGCGATACGCCATTTGATGAAAGAATCCACCAACACGTTTTTCTTTTCCGCAGTAATAAAACGCTCAGGCTCATCGCTATCCAGAGTCAATATACGAGAATCAAAGAAGCGTACGTTCTGCACAAACGGCATCTTAAAATACAAGCCTGGCTCAGTTTTTTCACTAGCCACTTTACCCAATTGAAGCACGATTGCCATTTGCCGCTGATCGACAATAAACATACTCATACTTAATATGACCAGCGCGATAACTAAACCCACCAACAGATTTCCCATATTCGCTTTCATTAACGTGCCCCCCTATCTCTACGCAAGGCATTACGCCCTTCTAAATCACTAGGAGCTTGAGGTGCTACTTGCTCAGCATTATTTGCTGGGCGACCCGCAGCAGTTTGCATCTTATTTAATGATGTCGAACCCGAATTCTGAATCAACTTATCCAATGGCAGGTATAGCAAACTACCATTACCGCCTTTTTGATCCACCAACACCTTGCTACTACTGCTCATAACCTGCTGCATCATGTCGATATACATACGTTCACGCGTAACTCTTGGGGCTTTTTCGTATTCCACCAATATTTGCTTGAAACGACTCGCATCACCCTTGGCATTTGCAATCACACGCTGCTTGTAACCATCGGCTTCCTGCATCAAACGTGCTGCGGCACCCTGAGCTTTAGGAATAACGTCATTTGCATAAGCCTGACCTTCATTCTTCTGACGCTCTCTATCCTGACCCGCTTTAACTGCGTCATCAAATGCAGCCTGCACCTGCTCAGGTGGCTGAGCATTCTGCATGGTCACCTTGCTGACCAAAATACCAGACTTATAACGATCAAGAATATCTTGTATCAACTTAGTTGTGTCAGCCGCAACTTGCTCACGTCCTTCGTACAACACAAAGTCCATTTTGTTTTTACCGACCACTTCGCGTATCGCTGTCTCAGCGGCTTGGCGTACATTCTCATCCGGCATACGGTTATTGAAAAGATAAGCGGCTGGATCATTCAGGAAATACTGAACAGCAAACTGAATGTCGATGATATTTTCATCATCAGTAAGCATTAGTGATTCCTTCAGCATCTTATTCTTAACGTTATCGCGATAACCCACTTCTGCAGTACGCACTTGGCTCAAGTTAACAACTTCAACGCTCTCAATTGGAAACGGAAAATGCCAGCGCGGCCCCGGTTGAGTTGCTTCTAAATATTTACCGAAACGCAATACAACACCACGTTGACTTGCATCCACGATGTAGAAACCGCTAGCCATCCAGATCAAAGCGACAATGACAATAATCAGACCCGCACCGCCAGCAAAACCGTTCGATGAACCACCTGTGCCACCGCCCTTAGGACCTTTGCCACCCAAACGACCCAAGAAGCCCTCAAGCTTCTTATTTAAATTGCGAAAGGCCTCTTCCAAGTCTGGTGGGCCACCATCATTCTTATTACCCCACTGCGGATCATTCAATCCCATAAGTCATTCCTACTTTCAGTTAGTTCAGTTGTCATTAAGCGGATGCCAAGCCCTCTCAGGCTCCGGCAATGCAGGCGTATCGCGCAATTCAATCAAAGCCGCACGCAGATCGTCTAAACCAGCGCCAGTCTTTGCACTCAAATGAATACTGGTGATTTTACCATATTCATCACGTTTCACAGCAGATGGTGCATCCTGTGTGTCAATTTTGTTATATACCACAATCTGGCGAATGTGCTGAGCCCCGATTTCTTCCAGTACTTTATTTACCTCTGCCACCTGATCATGTCGCTCAGGGCTATTTACATCAACCACATGCAGCAACAAATCAGCTAGTGCGGTCTCTTCCAAAGTACTTCGAAAGGCCGCCACCAGTCCGTGCGGCAGGTGACGAATAAATCCAACTGTATCAGATAACACCACTTGAACATTACTATCGGCCCCCAGAAATATTTTTCTCGAAGTCGTGTCCAATGTGGCAAATAACTGATCGGCAGCGTAGACATTGGCATTGGTCAAGCGATTGAACATTGTAGACTTACCGGCATTGGTATATCCGACAATGGACACTGACAACACATCAGAACGATTGCGTGCTTTACGCTGCAAGGCTCGATGGCGTTTAAGCTGCTTCAAGCGCTCCTTAAGCAAACGTACTCGTCGGTCCAATTTACGCCGATCCAGTTCCAACTGTGTTTCACCCGGACCGCGCGCGCCCACAGCAAACTTCTGCTGCCCCATATCCATATTCATACCAACTAGGCGTGTTGACAGATATTTGAGCTGAGCCAGTTCTACTTGAACTTTACCCTCGTGGCTTTGCGCACGTATTGCGAAAATATCTAGAATCAGCATGGTGCGGTCAATTACCCGCGTCTGAATTTTTGCAGTGAGGTTGCGCATCTGCGCCGGAGACAGGTCGTGATTAAAAATCACTAGCGGCACTTCCAGCTCTTCTACCAGAGCGGCAATCTCTTCCACCTTGCCGCTTCCAGCAAATGTTGAGGCATCGGGACGTTGTCGCTTACCTTCCACCAAAGCAAGCGTATGCACGCCGGCACTTTCTGCCAGCAAACGCAACTCTTCCAAGCTTTCTGCATAATCCGGTGAACCGAAATCTAGACTGACCAGTACCGCCGTATTCAGGGCAGTAGTTTCTTGAGACATCAATCAGCGTCGTAAGGAATTGTGACGGCGCGTGCGGGAACGATCGTGGAGATTGCGTGCTTGTAAACCATCTGGGTGACAGTATTTTTCAGCAGCACGACATATTGATCGAAGGATTCAACTTGGCCTTGCAGCTTGATTCCGTTAACTAGGTAGATGGCGACCTGCACATGTTCCTTGCGTAATACATTCAGGAACGGGTCTTGTAGTTGTTGCCCTTTTGTACTCATGGCTAAGCTCTTATTGTTATTGACGGACACCCACTCTACTGGAAAACCCTGCGTTACGGAAGAGCAACTAAGGCTAGCATTGAGTCAACAACAAAATTATTTGCGAATTTTCTTACAGCCCCACACTTGCAACTCAGCTGCCACAGCACAACTGAGCAACATAAATACAAATGAAGCTAGCAATACAGCAGCGAAGACAATTAAAAAAGGTATTTTCATGACAGCCCCCTATTTCAGCAGATATTTGCGCTCATGTTTCTAATTACGGCAATAGCCAACGCAACTTGAGACAAATGGTAACCATTCTAGAAAAACACTAGGGGACGAACAGCGGGCAAAATCAGGCCTATTCCAAAAAGTGCATAGCACTTTAAATACGTTGGCGGTTTCAATCACCAAGTGCAAATAACGCAGCGTGATGCTGCCTAAAGTCAAAAGCGTCTGGCATGAACAACGCTACCGGACATTTGAATCCAAGTGACTTGCGTGGACGCGTGTTCAGTTTCCACGCAATCGCATCTAACTCGGCCTGAGAGAATACGCTCAAGTCACTCCCTTTTGGCAAATACTGGCGAGCCAAGCCGTTGGTATTTTCGTTGATGCCGCGCTGCCATGGGCTATACGGGTCAGCAAAGAATACCTTGATTCCAGTGTCTGCCGCCAGTTGCTGATGTCCCGCCATCTCTTTGCCCTGATCGTAAGTCATCGATAAGCGTTTTTGTGCTTCGATGCGATTGAGAACAAAGCCGAAACTCTTGACTGCTGAGGCCGCGCTGGCATCCTCCATCTTGGCTAGTACAGTGAACAGCGTGCTACGTTCTACTAGCGTCCCCACTGACGAGCGGTTATGCGCGCCCTTGATCAGATCACCTTCCCAGTGCCCCGGCACCAGCCGCTCTTCAATCTCGGCAGGCCGATCATGAATGCTGACCATGTCAGGTATCCGTCCACGCCGATCTTCACCCCGTGTACGCGGACGGCGTTTAGCATGGCCAAAGCGCAGCCAGCCAATCACTTCTGTGCGTAACTCTCCGCGTGGCATCGCATAGATTGCCGTATAGATGGTTTCGTGGGAAGCCTGTCGTGTTGGATAGTCGGGATGCACAGCCGACAGTGTGCCTGCAATCTGCTCCGGCGAGTAACCCACTTGCAAATAATGTGTGA
>Ga0316203_1000379_pt1 | contig 58289 bp, 55 predicted proteins | sample 6monrhotite_MG_FD_204940 | JGI IMG/M metagenome (GOLD analysis project Ga0316203, IMG submission 204940) | Microbial mat bacterial communities from mineral coupon in-situ incubated in ocean water Damariscotta River, Maine, United States -... | ecosystem: Environmental > Aquatic > Marine >... | reverse complement strand
AGAAAGTCTCAGCATCAAGCAAAAGTTGAATACGTTTGCGTTGAAGAACAAACTTTACATTAAAGCGATTAGGCTGGCATTTGAGGAATTACAGGTTCTCAAGAACGCTAGTGCGTAACATCAGTGACTAAGATTCAAGGGGCAGTAATCAAAGAACAAGGCGTGACCGTTGCCATTACCGTGGTAAAAAACCACATTCTTAACTCTCAAACTCAATGCCAGCAGGCAGCACAATCATTCCGTTCATTGTTTCCAGGAATGCCTATTGTATTGATGGGCCAGGACTCACGAGGCACTCCAACCTATTGGGGTCGCAAAGATATTGTGAACTTCCTTAGCAATATTCGCCCCGCACAGATTCCGTGGAAAGAATACACATTCAGCTGAGGATAAATCCATGATAGATATTTCGTTTGAAGTTAATGGCCGCAAGGTATCCCCCAACAACATGGGCAACGCGATTGAAGCGGCAATGCTCAACTCCATCAAAGATTCAGTTAGCCAATCGGTTGGCTCTATTCGGTGTACTGAGCATGGACAGAAACCAAAAATCAAAGCCAAGGGACGTAGCATTGACTCGCTCAGCCTGGAAGTAACAGGGTGTTGTGATGCGCTTATTGAACAAGTGAAAAAGAAAATAGCTTAGGAGTATTTACGTTATGAACGGTTCCGCACACAAAGCCATTGGTGCTATTTCAGGCATTGCCACACTGGCAATTGATGATCACCCAGATAAACAAAGCGTAGCGCATAATCCGCTGATTTCTACTCCACTAGCCACGCTCGGTGGAATGTTACCGGATTTGCTGGAACCTGCGTCCCGTGGCCCACACCACCGGCAGTTTTATCACAGTGTTGTCGCATTTGGCGCAGTGGGATACGGCGTATATAGAGCCTATAAATGGGAACCTCAAACTGAACTGGATAAATGCCTGCGAGTTGCAGCAATCATGCTTGGAGTTGGATACATCAGCCACCTTATCGCGGACTCATCCACTCCAAGGGGGCTTCCCATTATTTAAAGTCCAGTGATATTTTATTTAGTTGAAAATAATTAACCCTTGATATTCCCTCCCCCTCTAAGTTAGCGTGATTCTAATTCCACCCCACTGATTACTCAGTGGCCCTTGTTGGCACTGCCAACACCCAAAGCGCCTCCGCCGAACCGTGTAACAGGTGCAACGACCTTTCGGTCGCCGGTTCATTTTTCATCTTGCCTAACGGCACTCTATTTAACCCTGCCAGGGAGTCTTCCCTGTCATGGGATATCTCTCTGCGCGTTTTTCAATTGCTAACCAAGAGAGGTAATCCATGAATATCAATGGTGTTTTATCCATTCGTACAATCCAAGGCCGTAACGGGCCATTTAATGTCGGTCGTCTGATCACTGATTTGGGCGAGTTTGCTGTTAAAGACACTCTGCTCGAACAGTATGAAGAAGGTCGGTATGAGGGGAATTTCAATGTGACACAGATATTTCCTTCATCCTATTTGGCAGGTGGTCGTTTTGTCGTTGAGGTTAGGGCAACAATCAAGAGCCTGAATCTCGATGGCGTTGATGATCTCAAGCCTGAGGATAAAGAAGTTGCCGCAGAACCTGATCCAGCAGATAACCAACCGGAATCAAAAAAGGTTGCTGTCTCTGATCACGCTGATCAACCTGTCGAAGTTAATATCGAAAGTAGTGGTGAGCATGACGACGACGGTGGCGATGAAGCATTGTTTGATTCGTTGTGGCCGCTTGGCACTCAGGTCAAGCTCGATCCAACGGTGGATCGACTGAAGTTCCGTTTACAACGGAATCGTCTCAAGGATCTGGGTTACACCTTTGACCCTAGGGAGCAAATTTGGAGCAACAACAGCGCTAACGCGTAAACACAACATCAAACCCAACCGGGGAAAGTTACCCCGATGGGCGCTTTCTCTGGTTGTTTTTTAGAAAAGAGCTTAGGAGAAAGCAATGCAACAATCACTAATGCAGTTAGATGTCATCCCTGATCTGTATGTCGATGCCAGTTTGGTAGACGCTTACGACAAGCTGTTGTTTTTGTCACTCTGGGGCCGTGATACCGCTATCCAGGAGTTTTTGGCTGGAATCTCACTTGCCAACGAAGAAGGTGGAATCAATAGTTTTTCTCTTTCAACTGGGATCAAAACTAACGACCTTCCGCAACGAAAGTTAGTACAAATCGGTGAAGCCAAACGTTTGAATCATTACACCGGACGAATGCCTGCCAGTAATGTTTTTGGCGGCGATATGGCGCACTTGTGGGTCTTTGATCGTTTAGTCACAGACCCTGATCTTGCTAACCGTCGCACTATCGCCATATCCAAAGTAGATGGTGATTCGGTAGATGATAAAGCAGCAGCTCAAAACCGAATCTGGCAGTTAACGAAGGCGATATGCCATCTGCCACTGCTCGATCACTGGGCTGAAATTATTATCCAGACATTCTATGAGCGGGAGTGGATCAAAGATTTCAATGGCATTGGTGTTAACGGTGCATTGATCGATCTGAGTCTCGCTGACGAAGTCGAAGAAGAGGTGACCCGTCTTATCCGAGACGGTGCCCTTGCCCTTAACTAGCTATAGCCCCCACCTCTCCGGGGGCTTCCTTGATATTCCACGACAGGGGACATCAAGGAAGATTCTGGAGCGCGTAATCCAGAAAACAGGTTTCACCGTGGCTACTGCGATCAGTAGCACCTTTGCCGGTTTTTTTACTGGCACCCAAATAGGCGTTTCATCGAACCGTGAGACAAACGCCTCGGCTATGTTGCCGTCGGTTCATTTTTTACTTTTTTCATTCACCTGCGGGGTATTTCCATACCCTTCGGGGCAGTGGTGCGCCTCGCTCTTATTCATTTTCAAAAGAGGAGCAACACCATGGGTTGGCTATTTAGACAAGGCGCATCCAAATCAGACACCATTAGAGGTTTAGTGAAATCTGAGGAGAATGATAAACGCCGCTGGGACACCATCGCACACTGTGTACGTGGAAACGTACTCTGGACGGTGGCCCAAATCACTTTTAAGCAGGATAACCGGCAAGAACGTTTCATCACCTGTTATCTACTACAAAAATCGGAAGGCTGCGGTTGGGGATATAAGGACATGACAGAAGGTATGCACCCATACCACTATTCATGCCCATTGAAATATCTCGATATGACTCCGGTCGCTAATGAAGCATGGCGAACAGAAGTCAGGGCCTACCATCAACGTCGTAATAAAAAAGTTGAAATCGGTCAGAAGATCGGTCTTATCAATGCGACTATCCCCTGGATAGTCATAACCTCCAAGCGACCTCTACTGGGGACGCATGATGGCAAACGCTATCGCATACCCCGCCGAATGCTTGGCGAGGTAATGGCTTAACAATTCAAATCAGCAACTAACCCGACTGGGGAGAACATCTCCTCAACAGGGGCGGTGTTTCTCCGGTCTATTTCAAATCATGACAGGAGAGATACCATGGCTTTAATGTTTCAACGCCTTGCGCGTAATTTTATCAAAAATGGCTACTTCCCTACGGATGCCGACACCATGACACGCGTGTTGTCTGCGTTGGTGGCTCCAAAAACAGGGCAACTGCGCATCATCGACCCGTGTGTGGGTGAAGGTACGGCCTTGGCTGAGTGCAAACATCATCTCGGTGCTGAGCGTGTAGAAGCGTTTGGTGTTGAATATGACAATGAACGCGCTTGGCATGCTAAACAGATCCTGGATCGCTGTATACACGGTGATATCCAGGACTGTGTACTGGGTCAACGACAATACGGCCTGCTCTGGCTCAATCCGCCCTATGGCGATCTTGTTTCTGACAAAGGAAGCACTGGGGATCAATGTGGCGGTAAAGGCCGTAAACGGTTAGAGAAGTTATTCTACAACCTGACCATTTCAACATTGCAGTTTGAAGGCGTGATGGTACTCATCATTCCTCAGTACACATTGGATAAAGAACTGGTTGGCTGGATCACCACTCATTTCCATCGGATCGAGGTGTTCAAAGCGCCTGAACAGCAGTTTAAACAGATTGTGCTGTTCGGTGTACGCCGTCGCACCAAGGAAGCGAAACGTGATGTATCCGGGGTAAAAGATCGCCTTTTAGCCATCGTTAACGGAGAACAGGAACCCGAGGTACTACCACAAACGTGGACATCGGAACCCTATGTTATCCCTGCGTCTATCGGTGATGACGCCAAGTTCAGCTATGTGAAAATGGACAGTGTTCAGTTAGCGGACGAGATCGACCGTAATCCCTGCTTATGGGATCACTTTGATCTTAAGTTTCGTTCCATCGCTTTAGAAACTACGAGGCGACCGTTAAGAAAGATGTCAAATTGGCACCTGGCTTTGGCACTTGCAGCAGGTCAAGTCTCTGGCGTGGTTCGCTCGCAGAGTGGGCAGCAGTTTTTAATCAAAGGCGGCACACACAAAGAGAAGGTGAGGACGGTTTCACAGGAAGTCGATGACGAAAATCGATTGACCTCAACCACCGTACTAACCGACCGCTTTGTACCCGTTATCAGAGCCATCGATTTTACCCCTGGTGACAACTATGCCCGTGTAATTGAAATCAGATAACCATTCATCAACTTGCTTTAACCCACTTGGGGAGATCGTCTCCCCGCTGGGGTGGTGATCTCTCCGACGTTTACATTAAGGAGAATCACCATGAATGCAACCAATGCAAGCACCGAACTGTTCGGTGAAACCATATGCCGCTATACCCGCGCTCAGGCACTGGAAGATGGCGTATTAATCGACGTAACAGAGGCGGCAACAGAGGCTGGTTTTCGATGGCCGGTTGCTATCACCCACGCCGCATGGCAGGCGTGTGTCGAATGGTCGGATGACGACAGTCGGCGACAGACCTACCAAGATGAATCAGGCCGTTTGTGGGATGTGCTGTGGATGGCCTTTGTTGCAATCCGCAGCGCCAACGGCGGTACTGAGATCAACTTTCAACTCTATCGTGTACCAAAAGGCGGTCGGCGCACCAAGGCACGACTAACCACATTGAAACTGGTCAGTGGCCCTGGTGATGCTGGCGAACCCGTAATCACCATCATGCTGCCGCAGGAGGACTAACCATGACCATGGGTAATGAACTCTTGCAGCGATATCCACGATTGATTGGTGCCATACGTAAGGCCGGTATGTTGACTGAACCTGAAGCGACTGGGGCTTTGGTGGAGTACAAAATCTTCGGTATTCGTGAAGGTTTCACCTCTGAAGCAGTCACCCATTTGGGTGGTCAGTTAGCGGCTATTCGCCACGGCATTCAACATCGACATTAATCTACGCCCTGCTTCGTGCAGGGCCTTTCCCAAGTGCAGGATGCCTGCATTTAGGAAAGGCGTTTTCACCCGTCGCCGTTGCGGTTTCAACGGCACCCTTGTCTGTTTACTTCTGGGTAATCAGACACCCCAGCGTCTTCGTCGAACCGTGTAACAGGCGCAGTGATTCCAGCTATGGGATTCATCGGTTCATTTTTTTCACACCCACAAGGGCAGCTCGTAACCCCTTATGGGGATCGTTCTGCTCTTCTTTTTTTACTCAATGAAAGGAGACAACAGTCATGAATGCAGTTGCAGAAGCAGTTGAATTAGAAATCGAAGAGGTTTCACCCAACGTGATACCGCTTTCTCAATTTGTTACCGATTTTGGTGATGATCTGTTGGCGGCGGTATCACAACAAAACCCGCCTGTTTACGACGGTACGCCGAATACTCATCGTGAGTTGGTCATGGATGGTCTCAAGCGAGACCCATTCGAGGCCCAGCGCGATGTTGTGCAGGCAATCACCCGTCTACTGGTTGATGAAGCCGAAAAAGCGGCTGTTATTAATGCAGAGATGGGCACAGGCAAAACGATGATGGCGGTTGCTACCGCTGCTGTCATGTATGAAGAGGGTTATCAGCGCTCTCTAGTGATTTCACCACCCCACCTAGTTTATAAGTGGCGGCGTGAAATTCTGGAGACCGTACCCAAGGCACGTGTTTGGGTGCTCAATGGCCCAGATACGTTATGCAAACTCTTGCAGTTAAGAGATGCGTTGGGGTGTAAAGACTCAGATGGCCCCGAGTTTTTCATTCTAGGCAGAGTACGTATGCGTATGGGTTCCCATTGGCAACCTGCCTTTGCTGTTCGCAAAGCACATGTGCGTACTTATACCGAAGCGGGTAATGAGAACTCTATGACTTTCGTGCAAACCGAGGAATACGCAAGTTGCCCACGGTGCAGCACCATCGTCAAAGATGCTGAAGGTAATAAGCTGACAGCGATGTTGTTTAAACACAGTGCTGACCGACAACAGTGGTGCGCGGAGTGTAGCGAACCACTGTGGACATTGGTTCGGCCAGGTCGTCGTCAAAAGAGTCGTCGTGAACTGCTTATCGACGCCATGTGTCAATTGCCAACCATTGGCAAAAAGACAGCGGAGAAGTTGATCGGGTGTTTTGGAGAAGAGTTACTCTCTGGAATGCTGGGAGACAATCTTTATGAGTTCATCAATCTGATGGATGATGAAGGTGAATTAGTCTTCACTGATCGGCAAGCGACGCGCATGGAGCGTTCTATTGCGTCACTGGAAATATCCTTTGGTCAAGGCGGTTATCAACCAACGGAGTTTATAAAACGCTATCTTCCTGATGGCTACTTCTCGCTTCTCATCGTCGATGAGGGACACGAGTATAAAAACGACAACTCTGCTCAGGGGCAAGCCATGGGCGTGTTGGCGAATAAAGTACGTAAGGTGTTACTCCTTACCGGCACACTCATGGGTGGCTATGCGGACGATCTCTTTTTTCTACTGTGGCGTATTATGCCACGACGGATGATTGAGGATGGTTTCCGTTTCAATCCTAAGAGTGGCACGTTGGGCACGGCGGCAATGGCGTTTATGCGGAATCATGGAATCCTGAAAGATATCTATAAGGAGACCGACGCTAAAAACCATCGTACTGCTCGTGGTAAGAGTGTTTCTGTACGCACTCAAAAAGCACCGGGCTTTGGCCCGTTGGGTGTTGCGCGTTATGTACTGCCTTTTACGGCTTTCTTGAAGCTCAAAGATATCGGTGACAATGTGTTGCCGCCCTACAACGAGCATTTCACAGAAGTCGCTATGGAGGCAGAACAGGCCGAGCGATACTCAGCACTTGAGTCAACACTGACCGATGCGTTGAAAAGCGCGTTACGCAGTGGTGACACCAGCCTGTTAGGTGTTGTATTGAACTGCCTACTGGCGTGGCCGGATTGCTGTTTCCGTGAGGAAGTGGTGAAACATCCACGTACCAAGCAGTTGTTGGCATTTGTGCCCTCAGTAATAGGTGATGAACCTTCCCCGAAAGAGGCAGAATTGATTCAACTATGTAAGGCAGAAAAAGCGCGTGGCCGTCGTGTGTTGGTTTACACCACCTACACCGGCACCCGGAACACCACCACTCGACTGAAAAGTCTGCTGGAGGCCGAAGGGTTCAAGGCTGCGGTACTTCGAGCAACCGTGGGTACGTGTAAGCGAGAAGATTGGATTTGTGATCAGGTTGAGCGCGGGGTGGATGTGATTATCACTAACCCTGAACTCGTCAAGACTGGCCTGGATCTGTTGGACTTTCCCACCATTGTATTTATGCAAAGTGGGTACAACGTGTATACGTTGCAACAAGCCTCTCGACGCTCGTGGCGTATTGGTCAAACGGAACCGGTGGATGTCTACTTCCTCGGCTACAGTGGATCAGCACAAATGGCGTGTCTATCGCTGATGGCTAAGAAGATTGCCGTCAGCCAATCTACCTCCGGCGATATGCCGGATACTGGGTTGGATGTACTCAATCAGGATAGAGATTCTATTGAGGTGGCGTTGGCTAAACAATTAATCAACTGAAAAAGAGTAATAGACTGTGCCGCCAAACGTTTTGTTTGGCGGTTTTTAATCTTCAGCTCTTAGAGTTTTGGATTTGGTTAGATATCATCCCATCAAAAACCTCAGTCTCAATAGACTTTGAACATTACCTTCCTTAAGCTGCCTGCCGTAGCAACATCGGTTAATCACAATTGTTCGGGCTCGAACTACTAAGTGAAACATTCACTAGCAATACTAAGGGTAAGTTCACTCATACAATAATATCGATGTTTTCTAGCATTTCTAGACTCTTTCTTTACCCTGCCTTCCTACAACAGTTAATTCGGAGACTGCTTGCTTTCGCTCAAAAGAAGGCGTATCAGTTATCCAATGCTGTACTGCCTGTAGCGCTAGTACGACATCAATATCGCTGACCGGAGATTCGGCTTGCCGCTGATAGCAAGCCACCATTTCGAAGGCACGCGCTGGTTTCCGCAAAACATTCGCCAGTAACGTACAATCGATCGCGGGAACTACCATTCCGACCTGCCCCAGTATCGAGTTCAAGTCAAACGAACTGAAGTCCAGAAGTTGCTGCGGATCGAGATTTATCTCCCCCTCTGACAACATGGCAGCATATCGTCGACGCCAGAATGCATGACCAGACCAACGCTGTTCGCGTCGATAGTATTTCGCCCGGTCAAGTAGGTATGAGCGAAAATTACCGAGAATGCGCGATTGATAAGACTCCATCGCTCTCTCATTACCTTGGTAGAACTCATTAATCGTGTTCGCCGCATCCAAGCCATCTCGAATGGCCTTTAGCATTCCCTGAGCAGAAAGTGGGTCGGCGCTCCATGCCGCATCGCCGACGAGTAGCCAGCCCTTTCCAAAGAGGTTACTACACACTTGGGACTGACAGGAACAAGGAGATAAATTATCCATATTTTTTTTAACGTCCGACCAAAGCTCCTTAGCAATCTTTGTTTCAGAAAGCATCCCTAAAAAACTTTCACTCAACGCGAGTGCACGATGAGGATGTTTTCCATCCATCACTACCGTTACAATACCAGCAGCTCCGGGTAAACCGGCAGCGTAAACCCACCCATTGGCGTTTGGCTCAACAATGATTCGCCCGTCCCAAAGTGTATCTTGTGCCGACACTACTGGAATTCTCACATTCAGTGCGATCAACTTATCGAACTTGATCTTACGTGTCCCTAGCATAGGTGAATTACGTGAATTCCTGCCTGATGCATCGACTAAGAAGTCAGCAACTTCCCGCCTTTCAATGCCGTTTTTCTGAAAACTCACTGACCATAAATCATCTAATCGCTCTAAGCGTGTTGTTCGAGCACCTTCCACAACTCTCACGCCCGAGTCTCTGACAAAGTCCGCTACCAAGAGGTCAAACGCAGGGCGCTTCAGCAGCAAGCCTAAGCCTGATGGCTGTTGCATTAAGTCTCGGACATGAACTCGCTCAGAACCCCAATAGCTCAAAATCTCGCTACAGGGTGTAGTCACCTGTTCATAAAACTCCGGGGGAAGTCCCAATGTTTCTAGCAGTTCGACTGCCTCCACAGCAAGGTGCTCCCCAGCACGTGGCCTGTCGAAACAACTAGCTTCGAGAAGCACAACGTCCATACCCAATTGTCTAGCGGCAGCCGCGCAGGTGAGTCCCGCGAGGCCACCGCCGATTACACATAGTCGCATAAATCTGAATCAGGCCTAACTTCGTTCTTTCTCCAAATATTCATCACCATCCTTAACGATAAAACCAAGTTTGCTCCAGTTATCGCGCATATCATTATATGAGTTTATTCCTCGGCTAAAATCTGCACGCCCAGATCCTGTCTCAATTGAAACCGGACGTTGAGCAGGCCACCAAAATGCACCACAAAGGTGAAAGTCTGCCTGCCAAGGCACAGCCATGAGCTGTGTCATATACCCAGCACCATGTGCAGGGTCAATCCGGTAAGGATTACTGTAAGTTACAGGAAGAGCCATCAAATAAGTCGATTCGATCCCTGGAAAGAAAGGCCCCCCAATACAGGCCTGTAAAGCTGCTTTGTCCAGGGCAGACGGCTGCTCTTCCAGTGGAATATCTTCAAATTGAACCTCTTGCGGCTCCTCCACCCAATCATCCAGAAAATCTCCATTTGCCCATTTCTGAATTTGCCTATACTGCAAGGGTGTCAACGAGTCATACTGAAGTTTGGTTAAATCCTCAGGATTCATCCCGCTATACAAATAGGGCATATTTTTGGGGGTACCATACGGTGGAAGTTCTGGATTTGGATATGGGGCAGGAGTATTTGGTGGCATGAGTTTCTCGAAAACGTCAATTTTTGCTTGCATGCTGGATTGCGCCTTCGAAGAAAGTTCGCTCAATACATTTTGATCGAGAAAATTGCCTTTTCCGGTAGGCCCGCCGCTAGGTCCATGCCCACTGTTCGCCGCCGCACTTACCCATTTTAATTGAGAGGCACGCTTCAGAATGGGATAGATCTCATGGGTAAAGGAAGGTGTCTCGAGTAGGATCCCTGGATTATGCGCACTAGCTTCCACATTACGGGCTTGGTCGTACCAAGTCACCACATTCATGATGTCTGGAGCATAGGCTGGTGAGGCCACCACAACCCATGCACCTTCAACCTCAAACGCCTGGCCATCGATTGTTAAAATCGCGTTAACTGGGCCATCACAACAATCGTCGTACCAACCAGGATTATTCGCAAAGTTGACCATACTTTTATTGATTGGCGACTCAGTCTTTCCATTGCCACCAACAACCAAAAGATGTCCATCTGAGTCGGACTCTAGATGCCCGAGCTCAACATCATCGCGGCCTTCGACCACGGTACTCCCAGTTCTGATGAACTGAATCTCACCGACCATATCTGCATTCTTAACATCGGTGCCGGTTATAGAGTCTCGCGCCTCAATTACCAATTTGGATTGATCGTAGCTCGGATTTCGTAGCCGACCATCGTCAATGGGAACTCTGCGCGAAGCAGCCTTTTTATTGGCTAAGTGTACATCCCACTGAATACTAATGCTCGGTGAAGCAACTACTTCACGGACGAGCGTTTCACGACCAGAACTATCTACATCGAATTCATAGATACGAAAACGAGCTGCTTGTTTCTTAACCAAGCCCTGCTCCTTGAATGGTCCACTCATACTACTATGGGGTGATTCAGGGCCAATAAAATACTTCGAACTGTTACCGATTCTCGCAATCCCTATTCCCGGATAAATCCTATAAGTTTTAGCCACCTTTCACCCTCCTACGCGATGGAAATATTTTTCAGAGTCGACACTTTTGATACCGTTACATAGAATGCAAATCATAAAAGTTTCCTCATTTTTTTTACAAATAGTCCCATGGTGCTAAGCAGCCCAACGCCTAGGCACAGGGGATTGCTAGTAGGAGAGCTTATTTTGCGCTATTGAAACACAAAATAAACATCACGCCCCCCTTAATCCTATCTATATGTCTAGCTATTCTTGACTAGGATAATATGCCTGTATTTCTGCACCTTGTGAATTTATGAATATGACGTAATCTTGCGGGTTATCAATTATTGGAGAAATATCAAACTGAATAATTTCACTAACAATAGCTCTACACGTATCACCATTATTGTCGTGAGATAAATCTAGAACAACTTGCTCGGGAAAGGATTCTCTAGTACGACCATCCCAAGAAAGTTGAAAATTATGATTTTGGTGACATCCTCCCCCATACTTGCATTCTAAAACAACTTTATCGCCCTGCAGCGCTGCAGCATTAACCGCGACCCAATCCTTACCAACCGCTTCTTGGTTTAACACACCTGTACGTAATGTGCGCAGCGTCTCGCCACTTGAATTTCTAATTCTAATACCCTTGAACCAAGGGGCCTCCTTTGCAGATAAGGTCACATCTAAATCATATATTTGAATTGTTGGTAGTTGAAACATCCCCCTGGGTGGTGTGCCAGATAACACTAAGTCTTGAATCCCGTCTGCGGGTTGATCTATATATGTAACAGCTTCCAACGAAACATCTTTCCAACCTAGTGTTGGTGAATATGATTTAACAGATATTCTATAAAAGTCACCATCTCTTGCTATATCAGCTTCTGAAACATTCATGTAAAACTCCTCTTTTAAGAATGAAAAATGAGTAAAGATTAGAACTAACAAATATTTCTACAACCCCGGTAATCCCCCCTCCCTATCGCTGTGAACGTAAAACAATTCCATTTTAGGCAATCCGTTACTAATCCAAGACCTGGCACCTTCTGGCTTACTACCCCTTACCAAGCCTCCGCGTCCTCTCCTCAGTAAACTCCCACCATTTCTTAGCTGGGCCACCTTCCATATACCTCACCGCAGAGATAAAAATATCAAGCACACATGGGTCATGCTTCTTCTGTGTCACGCTACAAAGCTCTTCATAAAGCTGATACGGGTCTCTGCCAATCAAATCAGCAGGCTGCTTGATGTTTATCAGGAGAAGATCTCTTTCCATCGCCCCCCAATATTAGCGATATCTGTTAGAGCTTTGAGCGATTCTCTGACCATCAACAGTCCCTTTCCATTCAGTAGAGTCGTCAAATATTAGATAACTCTAATTACAATCAGGCGTGCGCTAACGATCAAAAACCACATTCACGAACCTTTATAATTAGTCTAATGGAAAAATGGTCTGAATACCCGCCCTAGCGTCGATCTAGGAAGAAATTACACCCTTTTTATACCCGCAATGACGGAAATCATAGCCAAGCTCACTTCGACGCTTAGCTACGTTGATTTAATAAGCCATAAAGGGAGTTAAAAAGTACCCCCTAGGGGCCACATTGCCGGGTTTTTAACGTCATCCGTTGTCACTAACATTTGGTGAGCACCCCAAACACGGCAGAGCGACGCATATGAGTGATCAAGCAACATCAGAAATTATGCATCGAATAAAGCGAGTGCTGAATTATTGGTTCAATAACTCAAACACCGAGATCGCTGTTCATACGCTTAGAAGAGCGCACCTCCCTTTTGCACGAAGTAACCTTTCCTCTTGTTTTGATGGGTTTTTAAGCCCGTCCAATCAATATTTCCAGGCAAAAATCATTCATGGAGGAAGGGGGACCTATGACACCTGATTTGAACTTTTCGAACATCAATCTTCAGTATCTTATTCTTGTCCGCGATCTAGCAAAACACGATCCGCAATTGGTCGGCACTCTATTAGGCGTTTCTGATGAAATGTGTGAGGCGTTCACCCTCATCACTCCTTCCATGCTGGGGCAAATAGCTAGCATTCAATCACCGCTACTAGTTCCACGCCATGAATCGTGGTGGTGGGCGCGTTTGCTAAAGGCGCTCGCGGACGGGCAGCAGAGTGAGATAGACGTTGTATTGGATCATTCCGGTTTTGTTACCTCTTTAGTTGAAGGCGACGGGCAATGACGGCCGGTCAGACAGTCACCTCCTATCCACCAACCACGCCCTCCTGCTGGAGTGGTGAAAACTGTATCAACTGCACCATTGAACCCTGCCACCACTCAACCAAGATCCAGGAAGCCATTCGGTTGATTCAGATTGGGGCGCGTGGCCGACTGGTCGGTGAGCTAACACAACTACCCAAAAAGCTAATCAAGCGTTTGTATCTTCAGTTGCATGAACGCCCTTCGCGGCAGGGCCGCACTCCCTATACCGATGCCTGGTTTGCGGAGACCGAGCAACGCATGTTGCACGCCAGCATCGTATGGCGAATCTATACCCGCATAGCGATGCTGGCAGAGCGCAGTCCGGCACGACAGTTACTCGATGTGTTTGATACCTACCACTTCATCGTGCCTCGGCCACTACTGGATATCACTCGAATCGTCACGGTGATACGGCTGGCAGTTGCCGGTGTCTGGCACCGGCGACAGTGCGGCATCTGCACAAAGCTCTTCCTCGCCCCTTCGGAAGAGGAGATCACAACCACTTGCCCAGGCTGCAATCTCTACCACCGCCACCGTTGCCGCCATTGCGGCTCGGCGTTAAGGGCTAACCCCGTGGGCAGGCCTCATTCAGCATGCAACAACTGTTTGGGAACGGAGGGAGCGCCTTGATGCACATACCGATCAATAACAGGAGTTTTTCATGACCATCAAAATCACCGTCATGAGTACCAAAGGAGGTGTTGGCAAGACGACAAAAACCGCCAATCTCGGCGGTATTCTCGCCGATCTCGGCCAGCGCGTTTTGCTGGTCGATGCCGATGTACAACCCACACTTTCCAGCTATTTTCCTTTGGAGACTCAGGCGGAAAAAGGACTCTCCGCACTTATCACGACATCACAGCATGAAGGGGTCATTAGCCGTACCAACATCCCCAACCTGGATTTGGTTGTCTCCGATGATCCAGAAGGCGCACTGCAAAACTGGATACTGCATACACCCGATGGGCGCGTCCGCCTGAAACACATTCTTGCTCGATTTGATGAAGACTATGACTTTATCCTGATCGACACCCAAGGTGCCGTAGGGCCGCTGCAAGATGCGGCTGTATTGGCTGCCGACATGCTGCTGTCACCGATTCCACCCGAGATTCTATCCGCCCGTGAGTTCACACGCGGCACTCTCGGAATGTTAGAACGCCTGCAACCCATGACCTACCTGGGCGCAGCGGTTGGGCCACTCTACGGCCTCATCTACCGCATGGATCGCACAGTCGATGCCCAGCGCATCGCACGGGAGTTACGGCGTGAATCGGCTCCTAGCCGTGGTCAAATCAGAATCCTCGATACGGTGATTCCGTCCACTGTGGCGTACCGGGAAGCGGCCACCTCACAGGTGCCGGTTCACCGTTGGGAACGCCGCCGTTCGGGGCCATCTGCCAGCGCCCGAGAAACCATGTTGCAACTGGTACGGGAGCTTTTTCCTCATCTCAGCGACGTGGAGCTGCCATGAATCGTCGTCCATCCGATGAGCAGTTGGGGCAGATGTTAAAAACGCCTCACTTCGGCAAAAGCGGTGAGCTACCCAGCGCCAATCCGATCACACCAACCCCCATGGTGCTGACACTTGATCAGATCAAGCCCTACGACCGCAACCCACGCCGGGAACGTAACCCCTGTTATGACGACATCAAAGAGTCGATCCGCGCCCAAGGGGGATTGAATAACCCGATTACTGTCACATGCCGCCCCGGCGAGACGACCTACATGGTTGAATCTGGCGGTAACACCCGCTTGCAGATCCTCAACGAGTTATACAAAGAGCTGGGGGATGATACTTTCTACCAAATCCATGTCCTCTATCAACCATGGAAATCTGAGACCCACGTCCTAACAGCCCACCTAATCGAAAATGAAAAACGCGGCGACATGCTCTTTATCGATAAAGCGCTGGCAGTACGTGAACTCAAGGAGATGTTTGAAGAGACAGAACAACGTTCATTTTCATTACGAAAGCTCACCGAAAAACTGAAAGAGACTGGATTTAAAGTTGATTCCAGCGTGCTCTCCCGTATGGATTACACCGTTGATATTTTGCTGCCGCTGATCCCGGAGGCATTACGAGCGGGCATGGGCAAACCACAGATTGAACGCATCCGAAAAATAGAGAAGGCATTTCAGCACTACTGGTCTCAACTATCGAATCAAGACGCTGAAGTTTTCATTGAACTCTTCAGCGACTGTCTAATAGAAAACAATCGCCCGGAGTGGGATAGCAACGCCCTGCGCAATACCTTAGAGGAACGCATCGCGGAGCTGTTACAGGTGCCAGTCAGAACTATGCGTCTTGATATAGACGCACTGCTTCACGGCAGAACCGTAGAGATTAATCCACCACCGATAGAAGAGTCTGCTCAATCAGACTCAACTGAGCCAGAAAAATCCGGCAGTGAAGTTGAGCATCCAGATGAACCAGTTTCCGAATCCACCGAAACACAAACAACCATTGCAGCACCAACAACACAAGAATCAACCGACGACGACATAACCCAGGACATCACCGTGGCCTCCAACCACGTTGAAGAACCTCCTGATACTGATAGCAACGAATGGGACGAAGCGGAACCGCCTGGTATTGCCCAAACTCGCCGCAGTGCTTATGAGTCGGCTCGTGAACTGGCATCCCACTACCAGCTTGAACAGTGTGTTCTCCCCTCCTTCGACTGGGGCCTCGGTTTTCTTATTGATCTGCCTGAGCAACCCCTAACACCTGAAAAGAACCAGCACTTGGATGCAAAACAACGTTGGGAGTTGATGCAGCGCCAATGGGTCTGGTGGATGCTTTTTATCTTCTCCGAGGAGACGGCGAGACCCGAACGCATTCCAAATATTCCCGAATCAATGACCGTTCGACGTTTATATCTTGAGAGCAATCAAAACGAGCTAATGAGACTGCTTGGCCAACCGGCATGGATCTCACTGGCCTACCAACTGTTCGCTGACCCACTCTTTCCCGACAATAACTTTTATACATTGATGTCGCTGATTCGTCATTGCCGAACATTACGACAACAGATCGAAGGTGATAACGACGATCCGCTCTGGCTAGAGAAGAACGACTATGCGTCAACATGACTCACAGCTTGCCTACCACGTCATGTTGTATGCCATTCAAGCCCTGAGCGAGGGTGACTTCGCTGCGATCGAAGATCTTGGCTTTACCACGGATGAGGTTCAGCAACTTTCCCAGCTACCGGTCAAGGCACTCAAACATCTATCTCATCTCAGCGGCCATTTCCTGATCGTTAAAACCGACCATCAGTGCTTCACAAAAATGATGAATTACCTGCACCACGAAATCGAACGTGAAGCGCAGCAGGACGAACTCATTCGCCACGAAGCGCCGATCACCATGATGATCTCGCTATTTGGTATGTCGTCAGCCGAATACATCCAACGGCAAAAACTACTCGGCATTCCGCGCCACGGTGCCGGGCGGCCCCCGCATCTTACCGATGAAGAACAGGAGCGTGTCTGGTACAGCTGGATAAAGACCAAAGAGCAACCCTTGGTAGATCGCTATCTTGCTGTGGCAAAAGAGACCAAGCAGCCATTACGTGCGCTGTGGTCATTGATTCAGTCGTGGGAAAACAGCGATGAGTCACGGAGTGAAAGCTAGTGGATGGGTCGGATATACCCTCATCAGTATCACCCCAGGCGCAGGCGCTGTCGCTCTATATTCAGAATGCCATCGAACACCTGATGGGCAGCACTTCGCAAACGCGGGGCAGTAAAGAAAAAGAACAGAGCGGCCTCATCTATCTCGGTAACTGGCAGGATGCCTATCCACGACTGCTGGTAACCGACCCTATTCTGGAACCAGTGGATAAGCTGGTTTGGCAGATCATCCGCCTCCATATTAATGCACCAGGTGCGGTCACCTCCTTTCCAAGTTACGAGGTGATATCAACCTACGCCAATATCAAATCAAACCACACGATCTCCCGTGCGCTGGCGATCCTTCGTGCCACGCGTTGGCTGTCGCTCTGCGCACGGGTGCGCGGTAAAAGTGGCCGTTACCTCGGCAATATCTACGTGTTACATGATGAGCCTGTCACCTTGGGTGATGCCATGTATCTGGACGGTGACTACATGGCGTTCTTACAGAACAGCACTCAACATAAGCATCCCAGAGTAAACAAAATAGTCGAGAGTGTGCTGGCGACTATCCAAGACCTCATTGATGGTGGCCAGGATGCCATGGGTGAGCGTATTCAAACCCGCACCTATGAACGTCGCATCGGCACCGTTCACCAAACGAAACGGGAAAACGAACCCGCACTACTGCTTGCCGAACGCACCAACTTCTTTGCCATCTCTGACCCACAGATCAAACAGCTTGCTAACCAAGATAGAGAAGACCAAAGCGGCACTCAAAAAATTCACATGACAGATAGTGAAACCGACCAAGTGCAAATATTGCACACGGTTGAAGAGCAGCAAACCAGCCATGTGCAAAAAATGCATACGGAGAAAAATGGCGAAAGTAGCCTTGTGCAAAAAATGCAAATGGATGAAAACAGTGAAAATGACCGTGTGCAATATTTGCACATGGATACTGAAACAGAAAAACCTGAGACGCAAAAACTGCACACGGCTGAACGTAGTAGTAGTTGTAGTAATAATATAAATACTACTACAACAGAAAGTAATACTCCGCGTGTGTGCGCGAGAGCCGATCAAGACCTTCACTTCCCTCCCGGCATATCCGCCAATGAACGCAACCTTGCCCTGATGTACCTCAACCCAATCGACGATGACCAGCAGCAAGAAGTTCTCGACGAATGGCATGGCCGTTTGCAAGCCGCAGACAGGCGCAATGATCCCATTGGAAACCCCATCGGTTATCTCGCCAGCCTCTGCCGTCGAATGAAAACGGGAGAGTTTCAAATCACCATCGGCTTGCGAATCCGTGACCAGCGAGAGCAAGCACAGCGACGAGCGGAAAAAGATAAGCAACGAGCCGAGCACGAGAAGCAGCGCCAGGCTGAAATGCTATCAGCATTGAAAAACAAACCGGAGGGCGAGCTGAGCGGAATTGAAAGACGCATGCTGAAAATGCGCAAACGAAGCACGGAAAACAAAGGAAGTTCGAAGTGATAACGATGGGAGGCCACCAAGTGTTGCCAGTGGCAACACCTGAGAATCGAGCTGGTGAGTATGGGCACTGTTGCCAGTGGCAACACTTGGACCGAACGATTTGATGATGATGGCTGAGATAATTTGAAACAAACAAAGGTACCGCTATGACTGACAACAATACTGAAACAGCACCGAAGAAAAGAGCACTGCCAGACAACGCCGACCCGGTAGTGGACTACACCACTGCCGCTGCACGACCTGGCACCCTTCGCGGTGGCGCTAGCCTCGACATACAGACTCGTCAGGCGCAACGACTGGTATACGGCCGACAAAAAACGGAAACCAAAGAGCACATCGTCGGCCTGGTGCGCTTTGGTATGAACATGAAACGAATTTGGACATCGGCCGGACGTGATGACCCTTACGCGGACTGGACACTGCTCCAGATTGAAGAAGCGCTTAACAGAGCACGGGAGACAATCAACACTCTGCGCCAGGAGACCGAAACGCTCCTGTCCAGTGCCGCTGTCGGCGTGCAAATCGACGTTGCCCATTCACTGGAACCGGTACGAATACGTCTACAGTTTGCTAACGCCTTCGGTTACATGGGCGCGTACCTCATCGCCGATTATGACCAACTGGTCTGCGCTATGTTAACGGCGCGTCATGTGGGGTTAATCGGCCGTGACGATAGCGCCAAATCATTGCATAGCGGTGCGAGATTGGTACGACACGCCTTTGCGCTATCCGCACTCTGGAAGTTCACCCTGGTGACCCGCAATGATGTTCTCCACAACACACCCATGGCGCAAAAAGCTATTGAGGCGATGTCGATGATGGGAGCGTTGCCACTAGAAGTGTTAGAAGGTAAACAACGTGCTCAAATCGCACCCGAAATTCAAACCGCTAATGCCATCGCTACTGAGCAGTCAGAACCAGCCCCAGTAGATAATCCAGCTAGCGGAGAAAGTAGATAATGCAGCTCTCTCCTAAAGGGCCTTTTCCCTTTAAGGGTAAGGGGGAGCCTGGCGATTGGCGGCTGAAAACACTTCGTCACCAATTCGATCAAAGCCGTGAAGCACTCACCGAAATCGAACGCACCATGCTCAATCTCGTCGATCAGTTTGAGCAAACCTTCACTTCACCCATCGCCGCCTATCTGGTACTGCATAAAACCGGCAGCAGTAAATACCTACGCTGGCGTATGTGGGGATCACAGCAAAGTTATTTCTCGGTATGCCAAAACGAACGGGGAACACATTTCTTAGCATCGCTATCAGCACCCGTCCGACAAGTGGTTCTCGACTATGAGCAGCAACGTATCAGGCTCAATCTGTTGCACGGAGTTTATCAATACGAAACCAAAAGCCTGCAACGTTTCGTGACTGACCAACGAGACCTAAACAAGTTAATTCGCCAAACAACCAACTAAACGGAGGCACAAAAGTATGTCAAATAAATTCATCGGTATCGGTAATTTAGGCAACGACCCAAGCATCACATCCCCTGTAGGTGATGAAAAACGCAAGGTAGCCGATCTTCGAGTCTATTTTGATCGGCCGGTCAAAAATCAACAAAGTGGAGAATTCGAAGAGAAAGGTGGTTTTTGGCTGGATGTTTCCGCCTGGGATCGGCTTGCCGAAGATGTCACACGCGTACTCAAAAAAGGCGCACGTATCAAAGTGGAGGGATCACTGAAACGCAACGAATGGCAGGACAAGGAGAGTGGAGAAACCAGAGAGAAATTTATTTTATACGCTGACGAAATCACACTCGTCATGCCCCGTATCAGGGCCGGGGAAGACTAATTTCAAAACAGCGTTGCTGCCCCAAAATGGGCCAGGCAAGACGCGAGGAGAGAAGTTTGGTAGTTCCAAATAAACGACGAGCAACGCCGCATGGCCCATTTTGGGGCGCAACCCGAAGGGACGGGGCCATTTTTCCACGAGCCTGCGTTGCATTTCGCTTATGTACAGCAAGTACACTATCGCTCAATGCGCCTTGCCTCGTGAAAAAATGGCCGCCGGCGCTGCTTTGAAATTAGCCTTCCCCGGCCCTAGTCCATCAACTATCGACAAAAAGAAACAGCGGAGTAAACCATGAACAAAAAAGAACTCGTCAAAGCGTTGTCTGAAAGATTGCAAGTCGCCGAAACTGAGGCGCTGAAATTTATTGATTCTTTCCAGGGAATTGTCACCCAAACCTTGTTGCAAGGCGATGAGGTCACGCTAATCGGTTTTGGTAAATTTCATCGCAAAAAACAGCGAGCGCGGATCGGTCGTCACCCTCAAACGGGCGAGCCTATGTCGATACCGGCCAAATACCACCCTGCCTTCTCCCCAGGCAAAACACTGAAAGATACCGTCAAACAGATAGTATAATTATCCAGATGAAACTTTATTTGTGTGAAAAACCCTCCCAGGCCCGTGACATTTCACGGGTGCTGGGTGTACGTCAGAAAAGTGATGGTTGCCTGAGGGGCAACGATACCGTAGTGACCTGGTGTTTTGGTCATCTGTTGGAGATGGCACCACCCGATGCCTATGATGAAGCGCTGAAACGTTGGCGTTTTGAAACGCTGCCTATTGCGCCCCAAACCTGGAAATTAGAGATCAAGAAAGAGGCGCGGAAGCAGTACAAAATTATCCAGCAGCTTTTGAAACAAGCCACGGATGTGGTGGTTGCTACCGATGCCGACCGTGAGGGTGAGACCATCGCCCGTGAAATATTAGAACGCTGCCGCTGGCGCGGCCCGGTTTCTCGCCTGTGGTTGTCAGCGCTGGATGATGCCAGTATTCGCAAAGCACTGAACAACGTACTGCCAGGATCAAAAACCGAACCCCTCTATTTTGCGGGTTTGGGCCGTTCGAGAGCGGACTGGCTGGTAGGCATGAACCTGACGCGTGCCTATACGCTGATCGGCCAGCAGAGTGGTCACGAGGGCGTGCTTTCTGTGGGGCGCGTGCAGACACCGACACTCAACCTTGTTGTGCAACGAGACCTGCTTATCGAACAGTTCAAACCAAGCCCCTTCTACGAGGTAATCGGCGAATTTGGTGTCGCGGCAGGCCGCTTCAAGGCGAAGTGGTTACCTCCAAAAGCAGAGAGAGACACCGAGGGCCGCTGCACCAGTCAACAGGCGGCCCGCAATGTGGCGCAGAAGATCAAGGGCCAACAGGGCACCATCGTCAAAGCCGATACGGAACGCAAAAAAGAGTCTGCACCGTTGCCCTTCGATCTATCGTCGCTGCAACAGGAGGCATCGAAGCGCTGGGGCATGGGAGCCAAAGAGGTGTTGGACACCGCTCAAGCGCTATACGAGACTCATAAGGCGCTCACCTATCCCCGTACCGATTGCCAGTATCTTCCAGAGTCACAGCGAGGGGATGGGCCACAGGTGCTTGGTGCGCTAAAGCAGTCCGATGAGCGGTACGCACCGATGGTCGAACACGCCAACACCCAGTTACGCTCACGGGTGTGGAACGATAAAAAGATCACCGCTCACCACGCCATCATTCCAACCGCCACGCCCACCGACATCTCACGCATGTCTGAGAAAGAGTGGCGTATCTACGATCTCGCCTGTCGCCGTTATATTGCGCAGTTTTATCCAGCATTTGAATTCGATAAGACGGTTATTGAGGTCACGGTCTGTAATGAACTATTTCGTGCTACTGGCAAGGTGCCACGAGTCAAAGGGTGGCGAGCAGTATTGAAGCAAAGTAAAACGGACAGTCAGAACAAACAAGACGACGAAAACCAAACCTTGCCGCCCGTCACCGTTGATGAGATTGCCAAGGTATTAAACACATCACTCGAAATCAAACAGACCAAACCCCCAGCACGTTTTACTGAGGGTACACTCATCGCTGCGATGAAGTCGGTGGGTAAATCGATCACCGATGCCAAGCTGAAAAAAATCCTGCGTGAAACCTCCGGCATCGGTACCGAAGCAACACGCGCCAGCATTATTGAAACCCTGTTTCAACGCAACTTTATCCAGAAACAGAAAAAACAGATCATCAGTACCCAAACAGGCCGTAGTTTGATTGCCATACTGCCCGATGAAATCAAAGCCCACGCCACCACCGCACTGTGGGAACAGGGTTTGGATGACATCGCACAAGGGCGAGGCGATCTTAGTACGTTTATCAATGGCCAGACCCAGTGGGTCACAGAAATCCTGCGCCAGGCAAAACAGCAAGCCGAATCACCGTCGCAACCATTCTCGGGTAGTGACACTAAAGCACAACACCCCTGCCCAGACTGTGGCAAAGTCCTACGACGGCGAAAAGGCAAAAATGGCTTCTTCTGGGGCTGTAGTGGTTATCCAGACTGCAAAACCACTCGCCCCGATAGTCGAGGCAAGCCGGGCAAAGCCAAACCACGGGCCGCCTCACGAACCACTTCAGCAACTAAAGGGAACGGACAAGTCGCGGAAATAGGTTCGCCCTGCCCTCAATGCAAATCCGGCAGCCTGTTACAGCGCGCAGTGAAAAACGGTAAGAACGCTGGCAAGCCCTTTATTGGCTGCACAGGCTACCCGAAGTGCAATTACTTCTCGTGGCCAACGGCCTAAAAAATCAACAAGTTACATAATTCCAAGCATAATCTAGCTTAGTCATGCCAGCAGCAGAAGGTAGAAATAACGCCACAAATGGAGTAATATTGATTAAATTGATCAATTTGGTCATTTTAATCAAGTGAGGTGCACCATGGAAAGACTTAACGCCAGCGATGCCAAACGCGAATTTGGAGAAATGCTGATTAAAGTGCAGCGCGGCCCAGTGGGAATCAACAAAAACGGCAAACCCATCGCTGTGGTTGTATCGGCCACAGAATATGAACAGCTCGAAGCACTTAAAGAGAAACAACTGAAAGCAGCCATCGAAGAAGGCATCGTCGACCTACAAGCCGGTAAGATTGTAGATGGCAAAACTGTCATAGATAAATTACGGAAACGGGTAAGTGGCTAAAGGGCGTGTTCTCAACCATTATGGCGTACCTGTTGCGCCTAAAAAAGTGCCAGACAAGGCGAGAGGAGCGAGGTTTGGTTATTCCAAATGAGCAACGAGCAACACAGTATGACGCTTTTTTAGGCCAACCCGAAGGGCAGGCCTCATTTTCCTCATGGCTGCGTTATCGCACGTTTATGTGGAATAACCACACGGCACTCACTCTGCCTTGCCATGAACAAAATGAGACCCAGCAGGTACGCCATAATGGTTGAGAACACGCCCTGTTATACATTCACAGAGAAAGCAGAACGTGATCTTGAAGAGATCATCGACTATACCAACGAGCAGTGGGGCAAACAGCAGGCCCTCACCTACCTCGACGGATTAGAGCACCACGGCCAACTCCTGGCCGACAATCCCGACCTGGGCGTTAAGCGAGAGAACATCTCTGAAGGACTGCTCAGTTTCCCTTATGAAAGCCACATCTTATATTACTTTAAGCAACCCCACGGCATTACGATTACGAGAGTTCTTCACGGCCACATGGATCCCATGAAACACCTCTAAACCAACTCGCCTGAGGATTGATTAATTATGCTCCTCGGATAACTGATTTTCCGTTGTAAACAAACAGCATTGAACCGATAGTCCATAACATCAACAACCCTGTTTTGTTAACCAGTTCCATCCCCCGCTGCCTGGGTTAAAAGCAGCACCCTTGCTGATTAACATATCAGCGCTCAAAGCACTTCGCAGGATCGTGAAATAAGTGCAACGGCCCAGACTATTTGATCACTGCCGTCGATCCACCTTCATCATCAACCCATCGGGGAAACATCTCCCTTTGGGGATTAGTGTTTCTCCAGCATTCATACACAGGAGAAACACCATGTCAGAAAACAATCAATCTCAAGAAACAAAATACTTTGATCTTCACATCACGGGCATCGGTTATCTCAACCGTGTACGTGAAGTACCGGTCAAACGTGGCGCACCGTTCTTTGCCGTTGATGTCTCGGCACTGCACGGCAGCCATCAGGATATCCAATACACGCGTTTTGACTGTCGTGTATCGGGCAAAGAGGCGCAGGCGATCATTGAACAGATCCAACCGATGATCGAAGACGACAAAAACAAAGTCCTTATCGGATTTAAGCTGGGTGATCTCTACACAGAAACCTTCATCTACCAGCAAGATGAAAAAGCAGGCCAAACAGGTGTTTCACTCAAGGCGCGTTTGTTGCGTATCGAGTGGGTCAAGCTCAACGGTGAAACGATCAAACTCGATCACGCCGCCGTCGTTTAATCCTGCTTCCACTTTTCAGCCGGTGACTCCACTGGAACGACCGCCCCTCTCGGCGTCCTTCTGGAGCACCGGGCTGACTTTTTATTCATTTAATTGGCAAATCTACGGAGGACAATTTATGAACCAGCAAGCCAACTCAATCCGACAGGAAGAGCAAGGGGATATTGCCGCGTCGTATAAAGCGCAACGTGCAAAGATCATGAATCACTATGCCAATGCCACAGAGCGTTTCCTGGCTGCATGGATCCAGGCCATCGAACACATTGGCCCTGAATATTTTGAATGCAAAGGGATCGATAATTTCAACGAGGCGACTGACCGTGATCAGATACGGCCAGACTGGGATGCCATAGAGCAACGTATCAATGTTTGCAGTATCGGTGAGGGTGTATTCATCGGTGCAGTGATGAGTTTCTTCAATGGTCAATGGGGTGCCGGGATCTGTCACTGTTTTGGATGCCACGGCATCGGTGATGCTGCTAATCGCCTCGAACTGGACGAACTGAAAATAGTGATTGAACTGATGAGCAGTCATATCGGCTGGTAGTTTTCCTGCCTGTTACAGGCCCCGGTGACAATCAGGCACTGGCGGCCTTTCTCAAGTCCTGGAATCTGGATTTGAGAAAGACCGTTAAGGTCTTTGTTCCATCGTCACCGGCCACCTATCGTCGGACAGTGGCAGGCCCCTTTGTGCGAACTATTGCGCCCAGTTTATGTAGATCTATTTCCCCAATCCATAGGTCAGGCAACTAAACGAATGACAGGTGATAAGGCACGCCGCGTTATTCAGATATTGCAGTGGGGATCCCGGTTGTTTTAGCCGGTCTATTTTGTTGCAGAGAGTCAATGCACTCGATAGCAACACCGATTTAACGCCGCTTGAATGTCAACTTGCAGATTACCCCTGCGGATGGTCGCCGCTTATGCGGCGTCTTTTCTAAGTATCGGACACGGTATTTAGAAAAGACGCTTCTTCACCGTCGCATGTTGCGGTTCAACATGCACCTTTGCCGGATTATCCGGTACCCAAAGCACTTCGTAGGATCGTAAGACAAGTGCAGCAGCTCAGGTTATTTGACCGAGGCTGTCGATCCATTTTTAACCACGTTTATTTACTACATTTTTCAACCCCAGGTCTGGGAGATTATTCTCCCATCCGGGCATGATCTCCGTCGCCTGTTATTCCAGGAGATCACCATGAATAAGATTAGAAAAACAATGCGGCTCAACGCCGTACCCAATGACTTAAGCAAACCCGAGCAGGCAGTTGTTATCAGGCTCGCACTCGACATACTGACCGAACGTCATTTACCAGGCCAGCCGCTCACCAACCCTGCAGATACCATCAGGTACATGCATTTAAAATTAGCAGAATACAAAAATGAAGTGTTCTGTGCGCTGTTCCTCGACAACCGCAACAGGACTCTGGCCTTTGAAGAGCTTTTTTTTGGCACCATCAACGGCGCTTCGGTTCACCCCAGAGTCGTTGTACAACGGGCCATGGATACCAATGCAGCAGCGGTTATCTTTGCCCATAATCACCCCAGTGGAGTAGCTGAACCGTCACATGCGGATCGAAGCCTCACAACACGGCTGAAAGATGCTCTGAGTCTTGTAGAGGTGAGGGTGCTGGATCATATTGTGGTGGGTGCTGAAGGAACGACTTCTTTTGCAGAACAGGGGCTTATATAACTCCCCCCCCCCAACAAAGCTATCATGACCAATATTTGTATAGTTTATGGTCAATCAACGTGAAGCATTGAAAATATTGCAATTTAATTAACATGGTTATCCACAAATTCTGTGGATAACCTCCTCCTCTCGCAATTCGCACTCACTTCCAGTCCACTCATCCCTTGACAAACATTTTTAACCATTCTTAAAAATAGGTTTATGGGCAACCTGGGGGATGATAGTAAAATACTTTTGAGTATGTGACTATATTACTATGACGAGGGTCTTGACGTAGAGCAGGAAAAAGAGCCTGGGGGCAAAGATGAACACACTGTCGTATCGTATATCACACGATCGCCCTAGCCCTTTGACAGTGTGTTCAATAAAGTAGGCAAACGAGACACTGCAGCCTTGCAGTTCTTGACCCCTAAACGGCTGCAGTGTCGCGAAAGCAGACTTCGATAGATTATCCAGCGCCATACATGCCAGCCTCCTGTCGCATAAGCCATACGCCAACTCCCTGCTTGAGGTAAACAAAAATCACCCCATTGTGATCTGATCACATTATCAAAAGCGAGGGTGAATCTGTCCGGATATTTCACTTTCAATTCTCTCCATTCAGGTACCAGCACTTCACCAGCTAACGTTTTGAACCACAGCTGATTAGATTACAAATATTGGCCGCTAAGGGGTTGGCTATTGTGAATAGTCCACCGGCAAGTTCCGAAATTATTTATTCAGCGAAAATTTCCACAGGATCTACTCGGCCACTCACAATAAACGCCGCCCAATCGTAAGGATCCGGAGAGATTGTCTCACGCACGTAACGTTGTGCAATTTGCAACGCAGTGTCTTTGGGTTGGCCATCGGCAAGTGCTTCATAAAATTTGTCCATTACCGTTACCGCCACTTCGTCGTTAACGCGGTGGAGAGAGGCAACTACCGATTTTGCACCCGCATTCATAAATGCTGCGCTAATGGTGCTAAATTCATTACTAATATTAAAGGTGTTGTTGCTCGCGGATTCGCATGCGCTAAGCACAACTAAGTCCGTATTCGTCAGATTCAGCGCTTTGATATCGTCGATATAAAAGGACGATTTTTCCGTGTCGGAATCTTTAGCCAGTATTAAGCGGGAAAAGTCCGGCAGCTCTCGGTTTAAACTGGCATGGCCGGCAAAATGAATTAAGCGGTATTTAGGCGCCTCTTTTTGTAACAAAGCCGGCGTTACGTCAGCATCTAAATACAGATCAGCTTTAAATTTCTGTTTTAGGTTATTGGCCTCCTGGTTGGCACCTGCCAACTGTTGTTGGGAATCAACATTGGTCGGGGCCAAGACCAGCATTTTTTTCGCTGATTTATTAGCTGTTAGGGTATTGGAAAAAATATCATCGATACTGGGTGAATAGCTGATTAAATGCTCATCGCCCAAGTACTGCCCGGTACTACTTTCTTTCAGTGCCACAAAGGGTATGTTCTGAAGTGAGCCATTAACAACGAGAACAACGCGTTTCTGCAGAGGCTGACTAAAACCGGCTAGAATATTTTTATACAAGCGCCCCGCCGCCGTGTCGTTGTAAGTTGTTAACAATGACTCGATATCAGCGGTTATCACTGATATCGGTAATAATTTAGCCTCCGCTTTTGCTTTAGTAAGGTGGAATAAGAAAAGTTGCTCTTGGGTTAACCAAAGCGATACCACTGATACATCATCTTTTAATTTTGTTTGGACGTCCGTCAAACCTAACAGATCAACTTTCTTGACGTTTTGAAACGTTGTCAAATCGGGATTGTAACTGGTCTGTTCACCCGTCGCCTTAGCACTGCGAAATGCGAGAAAGTCCGCGTCTTGCTCTGAGTGAGCATCCGGAACCATTTCTGTTTCCGACGCAAGTTTATTTTTTTCATCCACCAACATTTGTTTGCGGTAAGCGGTTAAATTTTGATTACTCCATAAATCGTTAAATTTTTCGATATCGCTGGCGAAGGCGTGAAGATCAGTTGTGTCTATCCAATTTAGAATCGGATCCAATCCTGTGTAAAGCGGCATCAGCGGACTAATGATGTTGCGTGTGGATTCGCTGCGCCTTTGTTCCCCATCTTGCAGTGCCAATTTAAATTTCCCCTGTTGACCCTGAGCGATTGCTTGTTGCCGCGCTTTTTCTTGTAAGGTTTTATAGGTTCTTTCCACTGACACTTGCATTTGATGAAGTTCGGCCGGATTTAAATAGCCATACAGCTTGGAATTACCGATATTGGCATTTCTGGCAATTTCAATATACCTGAGCGCTGCGGCAGTATTATTGATATCGATGGCATGCTTGGCTGCTTTCTCCAATAAATAAGCTTGGTTTGGAAAGGTTGCGTCCAATAAATCGAAGACGCCGATGGGGTTGAAATACCAGTAGTCAACCGCCGACGCATAATAGTTGGTAGCTTTCGCCTTGTCATTAATTGCCTGCGCGTATTTCGCATTAACATAGGCATTAAAAGCCAGAGTTTTAGGTGAATATTCGTTGGCCCTCGCTGCCATATCCGTTCTATCCAGCCACGATTTGGCCATTGGTTGGTCACCCAAGGCTATATAAATTTCCGCCACACCGAGTTCAAACATGCGAATATCGTTGTTGGCGTTGCGCCGCATTTCAACCATGGTGCCATTAATATCCCTGCCCACAGGATTGGTCATGCTGTTTTTCAACTGCTCTACTACCTGCGGCACATTCTGATTCATTTGGCGTTTAAAATTTTCTGGTTCAAACATATCATTTAACTGTTTAGATATATCACCTAAGTGATCACGCATTTCTTTCATCATCTCGGGGGGCAGTTGCATACCCATATCGGCAAGCGTGGCATCAGCGACTTTATTGACATCGATATTGTTGACGGCTTGCTGAACCTTACCGGATTCCAAAGTATCATCCATCATGTGCGCCATTCTTTCATCAAAATCCATGGAAGCTAACTTCAGCGCTTTGTCAGCGAGTTCACTATGTTTTGTCTGAATAGTATTTAAAGCGTTTAAAATATTTTGGCGCGTTGCCGAATTATCTGCATCATTCTCGGAGAGCTGAGTCAACGCACGCAGCCAGGCAAGCATGTTAAGTTCATTGTCGGCGGCTGGTTTTTCTTGAATGATGGCGAGACTTTTATTTAACTCTGCAATGGCTTTTTGTTTTTGGCCGGCCTGTAAATATTTATCCGCCAATAAGCTATGTGCCCGAAGCATTTGGGATGCGAAGCCAATCGTACTTTTTTCGCCTTGCTGTTGCACCAATATTAAGGTTTGTAGTACTTCCTCATAATACTCGATACTTTCTGTGCCTCGGTTTAGCGCACTGATGATCCCAGTATACATTTTAGAGGTGGCAAGTTGTCGATCGCCGCATTTAAGCACACGCACTATGTACTTGCCGCGTTCACGGTACTCATTCTGATTGGCTTTGAGTTGAGCGCCGGAACTTGCATAGTTGCGGTAGGCCTTTAAGAATGGTGGCCGAGCCAGACTATACGCGGTAAGGCGATTACCCCGTTTTGCCTCAATAGCGCTGCTAGCCACTTCGGCCATATGAGTTTGCGCAGTCGCAAGCAGATTTTCTTGAGAGAGTTCATCCAAACACATTTCACGTTGCGCAACTAAGTGAAATGCTTTAATGCTATCCCCGCTAAACGCATTATTGTATTTAGCTTTGGTCCGCCGGGTAGACGGCCTAGAACGGGCGGAACAATCGTTTACGTCCATCGGTTGCTTGGCCAAACGGGTTATTTCTTCAACAAAAATGGGATCGTTAATAGCGCCTTTTTGAACCATTGAGGTTAGTACAGTGTCCACCATGGCTTGATCCATCTTCTGGCACTTCAACTGCAGCACCTGCGTAGCCAATCCCTTTTTTAACGCATTTTCCTGCATCTGTTGAATAGCAGGTGAGTTCGCCATAGCCTCGAGATATGCTTTTTTATCGCCTGCCGACGACAAGGCAATATTCATCATTTGTTGTTGGGTTTGTTGATCCTGCTGACTTAGCTTGTCAGCTATCTCTCGCAAAGAGCGTGTACCAGTGGAGGAAGCGGAACCGCTGGCGGATGGCGCTGGTTTGTCGGCGACAGGTGTGGTTAATAAGATTGTATTTGCAACATTAAACAGAGCCATGCTGCCATCATAATTTTCTTCATCCCACTGCTCGGAGGCATAAACGACGACAGCGGCCGCAAGCAGATCTTGCTCACCTGCATCTAGCGATTGCAATTGTAGGGGCGCGAAACACGATATTCCAGCAAGAGATCGGTAATCTTCAACCAGACCGATACACAACGCTTCTTGCAGCGAATCCATGGCTCCTTGCTGATCGACTTTGGCACCCAATTGTGAAACCCCCAACCATGTTGCAAGCCGCATCTTTGCTGAGGGTGAACTGTACTCTGGCGTCCCTTTTAATGCCATAAAATGGTTAACCGCTTCCCTATATTCTTGATTCCTAGCGGCTTCGACGCCATCAGAAAAGGCTGCGTGGCTCAAAACTGGAACCAGCCAAAAATACAGTCCAATTAGCCCGATACTTTTAACCTTCATGGCTTCGATATAAATAACGTTGCGCATTGTATTCTCCTAACATTTTAATCCGTAACCGGTATGCCAATGTATTAAGATTTACTTTCGTTCATTCCGATCTTGTAAAATAGGGACAGACCTCAGGAAACTGTCTGGTTTCTTGCAAGTCAGAAATCCGATTACGCCAGAAGTTGGATAACAAGCTGTAAAGGTCAAACAAATTTTTACAGGCCATTGTTGCCGTGAGCTTATCTTCAGCCTTCATGGCGGCGATAATCGCCAATAACAATTCGTGGGCGGTGTAATCTGCGGGCGTTCCTTGATTCAGGTAAATTCTCGCTCTCGTAAACTGTTCATATTGGGACAAGGTGGCATTGTCGAAACCGCCCAGCGCGTAAAAACTGTTGTAAGGATCATTGTCAACATTGAGGAATAAGTGAGAGTTTTTTAGCCGTGTAAAAACGGTATCGGCGGAATATTTCGTATATTGTTGACGTCGATTGCTTAATGAGAAGACAAATATATCGGTGGATCCATTTTGGCTGGAATCACGGCCGGAATTTAAATCGGTGACGACAATTTGGTATCTGTTACCTTTTTTAAATTTTTCTCGATCGGCATCGGAAAGTTTATAAGGATATTGATTAAACAATACCGGCGAGTCTTCAGTAATGGATTGTTTTGTAGAAAGCACCAGCTTTTTGGGCGCTGCGGAGACATCGTATATCTCCAAGCGGAAGTCACTTTTTTTCACATTACCCCAGACGATATAGGGTATTTCTGTAACCACCTCCTGATGAGGAAAAATGACAACCGGGTAATAATCTTCCGTATCTTTACGCATTTTTTTCGCATCACGACCGGAATCGAGGCATTGCTCTAGTAACTCTGCAGAGCTGGTAATGATTTTACTCTTGGGATCTACGCCACAGATAACCTCAAGATAATTATTTTTAGTGTCACTGGAGTGGATATCGGCATCAGTAGGAATAATAGCGCCCACCTTGACAGTCGATGGCCCAACGAAAGGTCGCCAGGATATTTTTACTTCACCCTTAATATCGGTAATTAGCGCATAGTCATCGGCGTTGGCGGTAAATGCCGAAGTAATCCAAATTACAGTAATAATTGACAAGTAAGCACAACGGAAAATATTCGTATTATTTTTCATACAAATGCATTACCTCCCTCACTAGACTACGCTCTAGACCTTCGATCTTCCCACGCGACAACGCCGTGCGACATTGACCTGCATACATATTCCCTTCTTGTACATTTTTGTTGGCGGCAGCGATTAAGGCAAGCATACATTTCATCTCGGGATGCTTGGCAAGACTACCGCTGGCGAGAAACTGCTTTTCTGCATTTTCTACATTGCTGGCTGCCGATTCAAAATTTTGCAGTTTTATTTGTGCCCAGGCGATGTTTTTATCAATGATTCCTTTTTGTTCGGATCGCTCCTGATTGCTGATATTCTCTTCAGACACATAGTCTCGGCGAGCAAGTAAAAGTAAATCCAAGGCTTGATCAAAGGCAATATCCCCGGGCCCATCATTTGATAGACCATCCTTTATGTAGAGGCGAGCTAAATTGTTATAAGCCTTGAATGGGCTGTTTTGTGAGTAAATAGAGAGGAGGTAATAGTGTTTAGCTTCATCAGTTTCGGCGATTGTTTCATAAATATTACCGAGCGCGAACGCGACATCCGATCGCTCGGGATCCTGATATAAAGACTTCTGCAACAGGGTGATTGCATTGGAAAACTGATTATTCTGGTATTCCCGCAAACCTTTTTGGTAATTGTACTCACTAATGTTGCCCAATAGAGCCCACAGCGCAGCGGTAATGGTAATGAAGGCCAAATGAGCGACTACTGCCAGCTTACCGTTAACTGGTAGCGCGCGGATTTGCATTCCATTTTTAATGATTACTGTGTTACCGAGTCGCCATAACGGTACAACTGCTATTAAGGAAGCCACGATCATCAATACGGTTTGGAAGTCATGTGCATCAGTTGCAATAATACGATTCAACACCATAACGAAGAAAAAAAGCGTTACAACGTCGGTGAGAACGACAAGCAACAAGACCAAGCGGGGAATAATGATGCTTTTGACGAAGGAATGAGACATTACCGTCCTATGGCAAAAAATAATATTATTGTGTAAGAATATTGCTTATGTCGGTCTGTGGCAACAAAAAAAGCAATAGGTCGCAATTAGTGTTTATCAAAAAAGGGGGCGGTGACAACTGATAATTATTCTTAGTTGTCACCGACCCCTTTTTTGGTGGTATTTCAAAATCCCTACCTCTCTGACCAAATCAACGACTCTGATTCTATTGATCCGATTTCACTATAAAAATGGGCTGATTAAGGCCATTTTTCAGCTTTATTTTGGTTCTTTATGTAGGCTATACAGATAGTTGCTTAGGTCCGACCCCACTTACTTGGATGCCATGGCATCGGTGATGCAGCTAACCGCCTCGAACTGGAGGAACTGGAAATCGTAATTGAACTGATGAACAGTCATACCGGCTGGTAATTTCCCTGCCTGTTACTGGCCCCGGTGACAATCTGGCTCTGGCGGCCTTTCTCAAATCCTGGAATCTGGATTTGAGAAAGGCCGTTAAGGTCTTTGTTCCATCGTCACCGGCCACCTATCACCGGATACAGGCAGGCCCCTTTGTGTGAGCAATCGCGCCCAGTATTTATACCGATCTATTTCCCCAATCCATAGGTCAGGCAATCAAACGAATAACAGGTGATAAGGCACGCCAGGTTATTCCAATATTGCAGCGGGGACTCCGGCCAAACCATGACCGGTCTATTTTGTTGCTAAGAGTGAACCCACTCGATAGCAACACCAATTTGACGCCGTTTGAATGTCAAATGCAGGTTATCCCTGCGGATCGTCGCCGCTTAGGCGGCGTCTTTCCTAAGCATCGCCGATTATAAAACAGCGGTATTTAGGAAAGACGTTTCTTCACCGTGGCATGTTGCGGCTCAACATGCACCTTTACCGGCCATGCCGGTACCCAAAGCACTTCGCAGGATTGTGAGACAAGTGCAACAGTGCAAGCTGTCGATCCATTTTCAATCACGTTTATTCAACCACTTTCAACCCAAGGCCTGGGAGATTTATCTCCCACCAGGGCGTGATCTCCGTCGTCTGCTATTTCAGGAGATCACCATGAATAAGATCAGAAAAACAATGCGGCTCAACGCCGTGCCAAATGATTTAACAACAACTGAGCAGGCGACTGTTATTAATCTTGCTCTCAACATACTGACCGAACGTCACTCGCCAGGTCAGGCACTCACTAGTCCTACAGATACCACTAAGTATCTGCGTATTAAACTGGCAGACTATAAAAATGAAGTTTTCTGCGCCCTCTTCCTCGATAACCGTCACCGGGTGTTGGCTTTTGAAGAACTCTTCTTTGGTACTATAAACGGTGCTTCAGTCCACCCTAGGGTGGTTGTGCAACGAGCGATGGAGATCAACGCTGGAGCGGTGATATTCGCACATAATCATCCCAGTGGGATCGCAGAACCGTCACACGCAGATCGAGCCATTACTGATCGCATAAAACAGGCATTGGATCTGGTGGATGTGCGTACTCTGGACCACATTATTGTGGGAGCTGAGGGAACCACCTCGTTCGCAGAGCATGGTTTTCTCTAACCTCTCTGCCAACAATAACCACTCGATTCAAAGGGAACTATTTTAATCAATCAACGCCAGGCATTGAATACATTGAACTTTTGATAGTCCTTCAACATGGTTATCCACAGAAATTGTGGATAACCTCCCTCTCTAGAAATCCGCACTCACTCTTCCGGCCCAGTAATATCTTGATGTACCCATTCCAGCATCTTAGGAGGCTGAACCCAATATCTGTGTTGTAGTTCAGGTACAGACCACCCAACTGCAACAAAGATTAAGTGAAGCGGACGTAAATTGCCCTATCATTTATTAGTAACCCACTAATTACTAAAGCACCCAGATGAATGGCCGCAAGACGTTGCAGACATTCAAGGTTGGGCAGTGATAGACTGAAACCGACCCAAAACGCTAATTCACGAAGTATTCATCACGATACTGTATTTCACGTAAGCAGACATTTACCCAAAGTATATAGAGTGGTGTCTCGTTTTACAGGAAGGCTCAAAGGCAAGGACTCCGCCTATCTCATTGATGTACTGTTAAAAATGGTGCTATAACAAGGTCATACTAAAAATGTATAACGTGGCAAGTGGGCTCGTTAATACAGCTGTTATACGAAAAATGATATTCGAATTCAAAGGGCTTCAAATGGAAAGGGTTGTTCCAGTAGAAAATGATATTTTGGTCATAGTGCCAGAGATCTACTCAAATACAAAAAAAGGCTCATTCTTTGAAAAGCTATGTGCGGACATATTAAGGAAACAATCTTATAGCATAACAGGAATGGAAGTTCGCAAGACAGGAATGGAAATCGATATTACTGCTGAACATACTCCTTCAGGTAGTAGTGTCTACATCGAATGCAAATTCTATAATTCTAAAAACATTGATTCGACCATTGTGGATCTTTGTTATGCACAGGCGACTAGAGCAAGAATAAAAAGAATAGCTCTATTTTCTACAGCTAGACTGGGTAAAGATGCACAAGGTGCTTACGATGAATATCGTAAAATGGATGGGTGTGATTATTCATTTTATGGACGCCAGGAAATATTAGATGCATTGATAGCTTCTGGAAAGATTCAGCCTTATAAAGAAGTCGATTTAAAACCGAATATAACTCATGCCACTCTTGTTATTCATCCCGAGTTAGATTTTACTTGGATTTTTCAAGAAATGGATGACGGGGTTGCAAGTCGATTATTAGCATACAATGGATCTAATGAAGTTGACTGCAACAAGATAAGAAAAGTTCTTGATTCTCAAAATTACTTTGAAAGCATTCCTGTAGTCCCTCTAAATAACGTAAACAAGAACCCAAGCGTAGCTGATAAACCCTCTAGAGAAGTTGTCAGTGGTATTTTAGTCGCCGATGACATAATGGATTATAAGCCTTGCAAACCTTCGGATTTTGTAGGTAGAGATACTATCCAAAAAGAGCTATGGGACTATTTTGAAGCAGTTAGAACTAACGATACTGATACTAGAATCCTTTCTTTAGTAGGGGCTTCCGGGAACGGTAAATCATCACTGGTTGCCTTTTTATCTGAACGTTTCCGCAATAAAAAATGGAAAAATAAATTTTTCCTATATCCTGTTGATGTTCGATCAGCTAGAGGGGCTAGATTTGTAGCTGAAGCCGTTGTGAAGGGTTTTAGTAAAGCAATAGAAAATAAATTCATTGAATTAGATTGTGAATTTAAAGTTGAAAATATCGAAGATATTACGTCAGGTGTTAGTTTTAAAACATGCACAGAGTATTTGAATAATAACGGTAAAGTTATAGTTATTTTCTTTGATCAGTTTGAAGAAGTATTTATGAAGGAAGATCTTTTTGGGCTCTTCCGGGCATTTGAACGTTTCGCCAAGGATGTGTCTTCAGGAACTATGAATTTAGTAGTTGGATTTTCTTGGCGTAGTGGAATAACTCTAGGGGAAGAGAATCCTGCATACTCTATGTGGTCGCAACTGAAGGACCGCAGAATCGACAAAGTGATAACAGAATTTGATGTATCAGATTCGTCAAAAATGATAACAACATTTGAAAAAAATATGGGGATAAAACTTAATAGATCACTTAGAGCAAGACTAATTCAGCAATCTCAAGGTTACCCTTGGCTCCTGAAAAAGTTATGCATACATATTTTTAAAAAAATCAAAGATAATGTTTCGCAAGAAGAACTACTAATAACACAATTTCAAATAAAGTCTCTTTTTGATGAAGATTTAGATCGGCCCGACAAAGATATTGGTTGCTTAAAATATGTGGCCATTCACTCGCCAATAGATCACTACCAAACCACAAAAGAATTTGGCCAACAGACAGTCTACAACCTTATCGCCGATAGACTTTTAATTAAAACAGGTGAAAAAGTATCGGTCTACTGGGATGTTTTTCGGGATTATTTAGTTACTGGCGAAACACCGGTAATCCCTTGGTCTTATATGCCTGCTGCCACTATAAGTATGACGATAAATGTACTGAATAACATCAAGAAGGAAAAGACGATTACATTTGAAGAATTGATGAACATCTCAGGCTTCAAAAAAGGAACTCTCGCCAATGTGATCATGGATTTACAGTCGTTTTCACTGATTGAGAAAGATAGCCAAGGGAACTATACAGCAACTCAAGAAGATAGTAGGCCTGAGGAAATTATTAGGGAACATTTGAAAGGACACATAATTTATACAGCTATTTCTTCACCGAAGATTGCTAGCACTGGTTTCTGTTCAATCGAAAAATACAGTGAAATTATTAATTCTGTATATTCAAACAAGAGTGGTAATTCTCCAAAGGGATATGCAACAAAGATTTCCAATTGGCTACAGTACGGGGGCTTGATTAGTAAAGGTGGAAACAAAATAACCGTATATTCCCCGTTTGAATATTCACCAGAATATGGGGTTTTAGGTGCGAAAGGATATCTATTTCTGGCCACTACCACTCCAAATAAAACGATCGATCTAATTTCTTCTCTTCTAGAAAGAAATGTTATTACTTTAGGTGAGCAAGAAGAACGAAAGTTAAGAAATTCAGTTATTGACTTGGTGACACTAGGACTTTGTAAGCGTAACGAAGACTCTAGTATAGAACTCACGAAAAGTGTTAACAAAATGGAAAAATCCGACCAGATTTTAGCTCAAGCGCTAATTAAATCTGAAACTGTGATTGTCCTACGTGAAATCATGGAATTAGCTTCTTTTGATCGTGATAAGTTGTCGACAAAATTTAAAGAGGCTCTGGGTAAACCGTGGAAAGACACTAGTAGTAAAAGGTACCTTAATGGAATGCTGAAATATATGGAGTTCCTAGATTCGTATAACAAAGCATTGCAGCGGACAAGCCGCTAAATGCGGCGTTGAACGGCGGCTCAGAGTCGCTTCCAGCTATCTACCCAGACAGTCATGAATGACCGCTACTGGCCGAAAGATCCAGTTCGTTTTCAGAGCGTCAAGACCGCTTCCGCGATATTCCCGCCACTCGCGTTAGTACTTTATTAACCCCTTAAAAACTTAATTAAGAGCTTGCGCTGATATTAATCGGTTACTCCATTGACGAACACCAGACAACCTACTGGTGTAGAAATCTCCCACTCCCCCGCCACATTTTCTTAAAATCCCCAATAATTTTCAAAATCAATAACTAATTCTTCATTGTTTTACCCCCCACTCCAAGCCAGTATATTCCCACGCCGCAGCCGTGTGGGATGGTCATATTGCGAAGCACACTGTTTTTAATTTTTTTATTTTACGCGGTAGTAAATAACGCCTTCGCAGAGTCGTGTTGGCAGTCCGCAGCAAATCTCTACGGCATACACGAGACCATCCTACGCGCCATTGCAGTTACCGAGAGTGCAATGGATTCACAGGCCATAAACCGCAACACCAATGGATCGGTGGATATTGGTTTAATGCAAATCAATTCTCGGTGGTTTCCTTCCTTAGCCGAAAACGGAATTCAGCCCGGAGATCTTTGGAACCCATGCACGAACATTCAAGTTGGCGCATGGATACTGGCGGGCGAAGTCCGTCGTTTCGGCTACACCTGGCAAGCAATCGGCGCATATCACGCTGGCCCTGCTCAGTCTGTAGCTCGTGAACAAAGACGAATGAGATATGCGCAACGGGTTTATCACAATTTACTTAATGACAACCCTCACTTTAGTAATGGGGTGCGCATCTACGCCCGAACCAAGCAGTGAGCAGAAACAAACGCCAGAGGCTAAACAAGTCAATCACTGCAACAAACAAAGCAGGACTGTCGATGATAACTACCCGTGGTCTATTCCTGGACACCACGACACGTTAACAAAACAGCCCACCCCTTTCAGTGTCACCCAAACCCGAGGTGAGCCGAATCACTTTATCATCTGCTCTGATTGCCCATGCGTCACACCAAAAAATGCAACAGCAGACAAACCGCCCACGAAGAAAGAAAAAAATAGATCAACAAATAATCCCACAAAACTAGTCATTCGTTTTGATCCGGCCTCTTATCTTTTAAGCGAGCAGCAACAACAACTGCTTACTCGCTCGCATCAATCACTGCCTAACCAATATCAGCTTACGATCACAGGCTTTACCGATGACACTACGCCAGGAGGCAGTATTACTAATGAATCACTGGCCCAACAACGAGCAAAAGCCGTATTCGATTTTCTGGTAGCACTTGGGATTAATGAGCGCAATACCACCATCAAGGCGTCACCACTTTGCTGTTATGTCGCACCTAATACTTCGGATTCTGGCCGCGCCTTAAACCGCCGCGTCGAAATCATCATGACTTCTTTATCAACCAACAGGAAAAATCCATGAACACAACGAGAGCTTTATCCCTTCCCACTCATAGCAATGCACTGAACATGTCCATGTTACTGCTCCCTGGAGTTGCGATAGCCGCAACCTCGGTAGGCAATATCGGCGCGGCTTACGGTTTTCTCTATGGCATCACGATGGCCTTTATTGGTCAACAGCTTGCCGTTAGCGGTCGTCTCTCTGCGAAGAACCTAACCCACTTTTTTGGCATAACGTTACTTATTCCAGGCATCGCATTAGCCGCAACGACCGGTGGTGAGTTTCAGGCTTTCTACGACTTTATCTATGACGCGGCGACGGGTTATCTCGGTCGTGGTTTGGCGATTACCGGTGGTGTCTTCGGTTTGGCTTACGGCATCGGCCGGGGTTCCGCATTACCTGCGGTGTTAGGAATCATCTTGGCCATCTTCGGTATGCTCGGCCCCACCATCGTCAATGCCCTATTCAGTTCAGCAACGATCTGAGGCAATACGATGGAGATGGAACGTTACATGATCCCGCGCCACTTAGATGACCCACCCCTGGTCTTTATGTGGGATGCCGATGAAGCAGGCACCTTTATCTTTTTGATGCTGTTTGGTGCCCTGTTTCAACAGTTCATCTTGGGCATTGTTTTGGGTGTTTTCATGTCCCGTGCCTTGGCTCGTATTAAACAAGCTGGCGGTCGGGGGTTGATCCTGCGCTTTCTCTACTGGTACACGCGCTCTGATCTGTGGATCAAGTGCCGTGCGCCCAGTTATGTGCAGGAGTACATCGGATGAAGCTCAAACGCTTTCGTTCCAGCCTCACCACAGCACAATGGGGCAACCGTATGTGGTCGGGCATTGCCGTCGTGATGGTGATCTCCAACCTGTTGTTGGTGGCACACATCATCACCAACGATGCCAGAGAGAAGACCGTCTTTGTTCCGCCGGATATGGAGCAACCGTTCTCAATTCAGGGGGACAACGCCAGTCCTGAATATCTGATGCAAGTCGGTGAGTGGTTTGCGTCCCTTGCGCTCTCCTACACCCCGAAAAATGTGGATTACCGCGCCAACGTTTTTCTTCGTTATGCCGCACCGGAGAGCGTCAGCATTTTGCAGACGCATTTACAAGACGAAGCAGTACGCATCAAACGTAATGAAATGTCGAGTCTGTTCTTTCCGGTAGATGCCAAAGTCAGGGGCAATTTTGTCGCCATCACTGGCCAACAGGTATTGCGCGTCGGCAAAGAGATTGTCTCTGAAAAACGCACCGCCTACCGCATGGAATTCCGTCTCGATAGCGGCTTCCTTCACATCATTGAATTCAAAGAGGTCAATCGTGAAAAACCTTTTAATACTGATCACGATACTCCTACTGCCCGGTAGCGCTTTTGCGCTTCAGGTGGTGGATGTAGTGGATGGCAAGACCATCCCCATCGTTGTTTCTCTAAAAGAGTTGAACCGGCTCACTATGGCGGACGGTTCGCGCATCGAACATATTTGGGGGCCACAAGATCGAATGACACTTGAAGCTGATACCGATAGCGGACAACTCTTCGTCCGTGCCATTGGTGTCAAGCCTTTTTCTCTGTTTGTAAAAGCTGACAACGGGGAGACTTATACCCTGTTGGCTGCACCCAAAGACGTTCCGGCTGAAACTGTATTTCTCCGTCCTCCTTATCGCAACAGTGATCGAAGTTCTGGTGAGCGCTCATTGCCCTATATCAAGCGCCTTGAACGACTGGCCAAGGCGATGGGAAGACGCGCCTTACCCGATGACTACACTCCGATTCAATCGTCACGTGTCATGCCACTTTGGGACGAAGTACATTTCAAACGAGAGATCATCTACAACGGTGACTCACTAAGCGGCGAAGTCTACTCACTAACCAATTTGACCCCGGAAGAGATACGGCTTGATGAACGGGAATTTCGCACCTTACCGGGTAATCCCATTGCCGCCGTGGCTATCGACAAACATCGGCTTAAGCCCCACGAATCCACGAAAGTCTTCATCATTCGGAAGCTGGAGCAGCAGCCATGATAGAGACCAGCCAACCACCGACCACCAATAACACTAAGGCGCGTAGAAAACAGACCCTCGTTACCGTCACTATTGCGGTATTAGTTTTCGGCGGCATTCTGCTTGGTCTCTATCTGACCGATCCAGAACGCCAGCTCCCTGATCAATCAAATCAAGTTTCCACCGACGATGAAGTCAGCCAACGCTTCAGTTTGCCAGGACAGCAAGTCGATCCCCGTGAAGTGTGGATATCAAGAGGTGAAGCCGACATCAGCAGCCTCAAACAATCCAACACAGCGTTTGGGCGTACCATCGAAGAGCTGCGCGAAGAGATATCGATCCTGCGTCAGGATCAAGCACGAACGGATAGAAACAGTGCGACACCCTCCATGCGACCACTCACGCAACAAGCAGATAAACCGACTGTATTTCCAGCAATTCCTCTACCACCACCTCGACAGCAGGCAATGGAATCTGATGAGATGATGGACAGAGCGCTTTCCGATGCCGCAGGACGTACTGCGACAAATCTAGGTGTTCAGACCAAAACACAGACCATCGCACCCCCCGCCATTTTATCGGTAAGCCTACTGGATAACAGCACCACAGGCGGTAAAACAAAAGATGGTAAAACAAAAAAAGAGCGCTGCAATATCAGCAACTGCATTCCCCCCGGAGCCTTCGCCACAGCAGCACTCCTGTCCGGTTTAGATGCCCCCACTGGCGGTCGGGCAGACACCAACCCGCATCCAGTATTACTGGAGCTGCTCGATACCGCCTCCCTTCCTAATCGTTATCGCAGTCGCGTTAAAGAATGCCGCATCGTCGCGGCGGGCTTTGGTCGGATCTCCGATGAACGTGCCTACCTGCGCCTGGAGCGGCTCTCTTGTGTGCTCCGAGGCGGTGAGATTCTGGATGTACCTATCAAAGGCTATGTCTCCGGCGAAGACGGCAAAAACGGAATGCGTGGTCACCTTATTTCTAAACAGGGTGCATTAGTCGCCCGTGCTTTATTAGCTGGAACAGCCGGTGGCATTGGCCAGGCTTTGTCCCAGTCCTATAGCAATGTTTTGACTTCGCCCAGCGGTGCCGTCAGCACAATCGACCCAAGTAAAACATTGGAGTTCGGTGTTGCCTCCGGCTTTGGCACTGCCCTGGAAAAAATCAGCGACTGGTATCTAAAACGCGCCGACGAAACCTACCCCATCATTGAGATCGATGCCGGACGGGTGGTTGAAATTGTACTGACAGAAGGCGTGGAGCTGGGTGTCAATCTTGAGGAGAAACACGCATTATGAAACGAATACTGAGTATTGCATTTACGCTTCTGATCACATCAACATCCAGCTTTGCTGCAAGTGGTGAATCCGTTGATTTTAGTGCCGTAGAAAAAACGGTTCGCAAGGCACTGCCCAACACCAAAATCACTGCTATTCAACCGGCACCTGTTAAGGGTCTGATTGAGATCGTCGCGGGAAATAATGTGCTTTATGCAGATCCTACTGGCCAATATCTGGTCGTAGGTAGCATCTATGACATGCACACCGCCACCGACCTGACAGCGGAACGAAAATCACAAGCCGCGCTTTCATCTCAGAAGAAGATTTCATGGGAGAGCTTGCCGTTAGACACAGCAGTGAAGTACGGCGGCAGTGGCCCACAAAAGCTGGCAGTCTTCTTCGATCCTGATTGCCCCTGGTGCAAGAAATTCCACGACCAGTTATCAGCACTCAAAGATGTAGAAGTCTACGCCATCATGTATCCAATAGAAGGCCTGCATCCCAACGCCAAAAGCAAAGCGGCCACCATTCTATGTTCTGCTGATCCGTTGAAATCCCTTGATGCTGTTATGGCAGGTAAGGCCCTGCCTGATAGCCCTATTCGCTCAAATAAACTTAATCAAGCCTGCCTGAGTAAAGCGACCACCGCGATTTCTAAAGTGGAGGCTTTTGCGCGTGACCACGACATCCATGGCACACCGACGTTGGTGGCACCCGATGGTCGTGTACGTCCCGGTTTTATGCAGGCGGAACAGCTCAAGGCGTGGCTCAATGCCGAGAAACAAGGGTAAGCCCATGTCTAAACTAATTCTTTTGTCTCTTGTGATTTCACCCCTATTTCTCGTGGGTTGCGCCACACCAAAATACGCCTGCGGTGTCCCAGACGGCATTGGCTGTAAACCCCTCTCTGAAGTCCATCGCATGGCCAAGGACGGCACCCTCAAAATGAGGTCAGCACCTAATCAGCGAGACGATGAGGAAAGCCAATCAAAAAAAGCACCCGCCGCCCAGGCCGATGTGTTGAAGCTAGCCGGTGGCGCTAATAAGAGCACTGTTTCCGATACTAAACCTGAACAGATCGCAACACCACGGATAACACCGAACATTGTCACTGTCACCCCTGGCGCACCGATTCTTATCCCGCCACGCACCCTACGTGTTTGGGTTTCACGCTGGCCTGACGAAGACGGCACCTTGCACGATGAGACCTATCTCTATCTCAGGCTCGACAATGGCCGTTGGTTGATGGAGGAGATGTAGATTTGTTCTCATTGTTAAGCAAACCTTTCAAAGCTTTTTTTGCTGAGTCACCACCGGGCGATGCTTTAGCTCATAAGGCACTGCCACCCACGCAAGATGAGTGGACTGCGCTGTTACAACGCCATGGCCTGGCACACCTTCTGCCGTATGAGTCGTGGGATGAAGAGTCCGGTCTTTACCACAATGAAGATTGTTTGTCGTTTTTGCTTGAGGTCACACCCTCAGTCGGCATGGATGAAGAGACGTTGCGCGTTTTATCCGGCATCTACAGTGCTTTGCCATCAGGTTACACGGCACAGTACACACTCTACGCCTCACCTGACATTCTGCCCTTGATGAAACGTTGGGCAGATCTGCGTGAACAAGACGAGTCAACTGAAGATGACGGCGATGAAAGTCACATCCGGCCGCACCATCGTAATGAAAACATCTTTCGTGCAACATTAAGACGGCGTGTTGATTACCTACTCAGTGGTACATGGAAATCACTCTTTTCCGATCAAGCGATGTTAGTGCGTGACTTCCGTATTTTTCTCAGCGTCAACCAACCGCTCGGTGAAAATCACAATGATGAAACATTAGTTCAACTACGTGAGTCCATCACCGGCACCCTACGTTCGGCCGGTTTGGTTTCCCGCCCGATGAACGCAGGAGCTTTTGTTAACTTCTTAGATACCCTGCTCAATCCCCGCCAGGTCAAACGCGACACCTTGACCTACCAGGAAGACAAACTGATACGAGACCAGGTGGTCGATGGCGATACAGTTGCCCTGGTCGGTCGTGAAGGTTTGGCGATCCAGCACGGTGACATGTTGCTCGATACCCGCATGTATTCGGTGCGGGAATATCCATCTCAATGGGCAGGCTGGGGCATGGACAAGTTGATCGGCGACCTGATGTCCAACACCCTACGTATTCCATGCCCGTTCTTGATGACCTTTAATGTCTTCGTACCCGATCAAGTTTCAGCAGCGGGTGAAGCCAAATACAAGTCCGCTCGTGCGACCCAGATGGCCGACTCCCCAATGGGTAAGTTCGTGCCGGTGTGGAAAGATCGCAAAGCAGACTGGGATTTTGTCAGCACACAAATCCAAGCGGGACATTCACTGGTCAGAGGTGGATTTCAGATTGTATTGTTGGCACCCCATGGCAAGGGCAGCCAAGCCGAACACCAACTCAAAGCTTTGTATAAAAGTGCGGGATGGTCGTTGACTCGTGATTCCTTTGTCTCGACTCATGCTTTTCTATCGGCGCTACCCATGATGGCAGGCCCAGCCTTTGTTAAGGAGCTGGAAGGCTTTTCACGGCTACGCTCTTTTCTCACCTGGTCATGTGCCAACCTTGCGCCTGCAACGGCGGAATGGTGGGGCACGGGAACACCGTTAATCATGCTGCAAGGCCGTCGTGGCCAGATCATGCACGTTGACCCTTGGGATAATAAACAAGGCAACTACAACATGGCGATGGCGGCAGCATCGGGTTCGGGTAAATCATTCCTGACGCAAGAGATCATTATGTCCGTGCTTGGCACAGGTGGCCGCGTTTGGACGATTGACCGGGGGGAATCCTACAAGAACATCAGTAAATTGCTTGATGGCATCTATCTAAATTTTAGTCGTGATACGAAAATCGTGCTTAATCCCTTTACACGGGTTGATAACTTCACCGAAGAACTGCCCATGCTCAAAGCATTGGTGGCGCATATGGCTTCACCTAACACGCCATTGGGCGTAATGGAGTCGTCGTGGATTGAGCAGTCATTGAAGGAGGTTTGGACGGCACATAAACAGCAGACTACCGTCAGCCATGTTTTCGATGCATTGAAACAGGATGGCGACAGTCGCAAAGGCGATTTGGCCGACTGTCTTTTTCCGTATACCAAGGAAGGCGTTTACGCCAAGTTCTTTGAAGGCGAAAACAACCTCGATCTCGACCGGCCGTTTGTGGCGCTAGAGCTGAAAGATTTGGATGCCATGCCGGACTTACAAAGCTTAGTCCTACTTCTACTCATGATGCGAATCACCGAAGACATGTATCAGGGTGATCGCAGTCAACGCAAACTCTGCGTCATCGATGAAGCCTGGAAATTGATGGGCTACGGTAATGCTGGCGCTTTCATCGAAGAAGGCTATCGTACTGCACGGAAATACGAAGGTGCATTTCTAACCGTTACTCAAGGAGTCAACGACTACTACAAATCAGGCACCGCGCAAGCAGCATTTGAAAACTCAGATTGGGTGTTTTTACTTCGCCAAAAGAAAGAGAGCTTGATGCAGTTACAAGCCTCTGGACGTTTTTCCATGGATGAAGCTGAAATGAAGCTGTTGCGCTCTATCCACACCATTCATGGCAAATACTCTGAAGTTGCCACCTACAGTCCTGACGGTATGGCCATTGGCCGTTTGATCGTCGATCCCTTTACCGAAAAACTCTACTCCACCAAAGGTACTGAGTTCGCGTTTATTCAGAAGGCAATGGCACAAGGTGCGACGCTGGCACAGGCAGTAGAACAACTGGCTGCGGGGGTAAAACGATGAACCTACAGATAATCATCGTTGTTGTTATTGCTGTTCTCTCTGGTTCAGTTACGGCCATGATCAATGATCGCTTGGAGACGCCCACACCCAAGATTGCCGTCATCGATCCCACGGTGTTAGTGGCAGAACAACTCAAGCAAATAACCCCTGGTCTGGATGACGCGGCAATACAAGCGAGTGGCCAAGCTTTTGCCAAACGTCTTGATGCAGCCATTACTCACGTAGCTCGACAGTACAACGTGGTGATTCTGGTCAGCCCAGCGGTGATTACCGGCGCACCAAACCTGACTGAAGAAGTACGCAGGAGGCTCAATGGCTCGCTTTAAAAAACTGTTTACTGTTTTGGTTATTACGGGAGCCACGACGGTCTCAGTCACGATGTTGATCATCGCATTGTGTTCACCCTGGTACATCACCAATATTGATCAAAGCCTGCCAGGACTTTTCTATCAAATCGAACGGGGTGAACTACCTGAACGTAATGAAGTCGCCGGGATTAGTGTTCCTCAAAATCCCTACTACCCTGAAGGCGCACCGTTTCTCAAAATAATTCGGGGGGTGCCGGGTGATGTAGTCACTTGTGATGGCAGGCGTTTTTTCATCAACGGTATTTTTGCCGGTGCAGCGAAAGAACAGACCAAACGAGGTAATCCACTGACCCTAGGCCCAACCGGCATCATTCCCGCCGATCACTATTTTGTCTGGACACCGCATAAAGACAGCTATGACTCACGTTATGGCGAAGTCGGCTGGGTGACGAAACAACACATTCTGGGCACTGCCAGGCGGGTGTTGTGATGCGATATTTTTTCACATTCCTTTTGTTATCCATTTCCTTCACCACTCATGCGGCGGTGTATGACTTGGGCGTAGTCGGTCAGACCTATGAGATTGCCGAGCCGGATATGCTGGAGGGTTTCTACAGCAAACTCAGGGAAGCCGAAGTCAACGGCAAGATGGCCGAAGTAGAAGAGCAGATGAAGGGGCGCTTCATCGCTCACGCCAATCGCCCGAAAGGGATTACGTTACCGCGCACCCAAAAATATCGCGTCCACTACTTCGATCCCACCATTGTTTTGTCTCAAGACATCGTTGATCACGAAGGCAATGTGCTGTGGCCTATGGGTACCACCGTCAATCCGCTGGAATACGTTTCCATGACACAGCAATGGCTGTTTTTTGATGGAGATGATCCCGTGCAAGCGGCATGGGCGCATGACTACCTCAAGCGCTATCCAAACCAGGTTCGCCCCATCCTCATTCAAGGCGCGGTGCTTGAACTAACAGAAGCATGGCAGGTAAGGATTTATTTCGATCAGCAAGGTAGATATGTCGAGAAGTTTGGCATTAGAACCGTGCCCTCACTCATCAGCCAAGAAGGGAAAAAGCTACGCATTGATGAGATCGTACCGGGAGACAATCATGGTTAGAGATAAGCCCCAACGACTAACCGCCCTCTGTTTTTTCATCGCCTTATCAAGTTTTTCTTTGCCAGCAAAAGCTGGTGGTGGTTGCGGCGCGATGCCCTTTATCAATCCCATCACCGATATCTGCTGGAGCTGTGTGTTCCCGATCTATATCGGCGCAATGCCTGTGGCAACTATGGGACAAGTCGATTCAGGTGCATCGAACGGTTATCCACCACCAGTTTGTATCTGCCCAAAAGCAACACCGCCCTATTTTCGTATCGGCATCGGCGTGACCTTTTGGGAACCCGCCCGCATTGCTGAAGCAGTCAGGGAACCGTGGTGTTCTCCCATGCTGGGTGGTATCTCATTAGGATCGGCGAGCGCTGCCGTGGTCGGCCAAGGCGGTAACCGTAATACCCAGGAAAACGCCGAGTCGGTGTCATTCTATAACGTCCACTGGTTCGTCTATCCGCTGATGTACTGGTTCAACATGATGGTCAGCGAAAACTGCGTCTCTCCCGAGCAGTTTGATGTGGCGTTCATGACCGAACTTGATCCGATGTGGAACAACGATGAGATGACCTTTGTTCTAAATCCCGAGGCAGTGTTATTCAACAACCCCGTTGCCCAAGCGGCTTGTGCGGCTGATTGCGTAGCCGCCTCACTTTGGAACCCATTGGATGCCCTGTTCTGGTGTTTGGGTTGCCAAGTCGGTTTACACCCGTTGGCAGGGACAGTAAAACCACACGAAGGCGGGCTGGCCTCTTCTACCGTTGCCATTCAACGCCTTCATGCAATTTTGCACCGCACATTTCTAACCATGAACGTCAGCACTCCGTTGGCCATGTGCTTTCCCTTGCCAGCGCCCATCATGCAGAAGAGTTGGTACAAGACCCAGCTTATCCGCCCTATTCCGATCACCTATGCGGCGCATCCCTATGGGATGACGACCAACGTCTGGAACATGGGTAAGGAGTTTCCACTTAGAGGTGAAGATTTCGCGTACATGATATGGAGGCGGCGCGTATGTTGTATCGGTACTCAGTAGTCCTTTTTGTGATGTCTACGATTATTCCTATGGCATGGTCTGCACCTGATGTCGAACACGCCATCGGGCAAGCGCAACAAACCACCAAAGAGATGCAGTCTCGTACCGTTGAAGTTTTTGACCGTGCAGACACTTTATCCACGTCGCCTAAATTCCTTCAAGGTCTAAGCAAAGAAGCAACCAAGGCAATGAAAGATGTCGAAACGCTACCGACACAGGCATTGCCCAACTTTCCTGATCCTTCGCCTGAGATGTTGCAACGGGCACGTACCGATATCAACAAGCTTTTGAATCAGGTGCAAGAGCAACCTCAATCAGCACCCACGGATCAAAAGACTGGGCCTCAGCTCTACGTGTTTGTTTCGACCTCCATGCCGGATATCACACTTAAACGACTGCTGGTTCAAGCCAGTCGAATTAATGGCTCTTTGATACTGCGTGGCTTGGTCGATGGCGATATGGCTAAAACCAAAGAGAAGGTCATGCAGCTATTAGAAGCGGATGCCACGGGTAATACTCAGATTGATGGTGGATTATCAATTGACCCAACGCTCTTCGAACGCTTCGATATCGCCCAGGTACCCAGCTTTGTCGTGACCAACACACCAGCGGAACGCTGTAGTAAAAGCGGCTGCCCCAGCACCGACTATGCACGTCTCAGCGGTGACACAACGATTGAATATGCACTCGAAACCATCGCCCGTGAAGCACCGGTAATGAGAGACAGTGCGCAAACCATTCTGGAACGCTTGATGGAGGGTTTGTAGTCATGGCTAAATCGAAACGAATACAAGTGTGGTTTCTTCTAACACTCTTTTTCACCACTCTATTGTGTTCCGGCATTGCTACCGCTGAAGAAATGAGCATCACCGAAGCGATGGAGTTGGGTAAGTCGTTCGGCAACGATAATCAATCCAGTGTAGAAAACCTATCCACCAACCAAGATACCAACACGGTACCCGGTTTCCAAGGAACTGACGTGCCCGAAGCACAGTACGGCAACAACCCGATGGCGATGGAAGATGAAGCCCGTCTGCAAGTCAATCAGAACGACACCGGCTCCTTTGTCACCGAGTCTGCGGTCAGTCGCCCACAGTTCCAGTTTGATAGAGAAACCGATCCGTTACTGACCCGCGCCAATACTATTCAAGATGATCCTGAATCGGTATCCGGTAGTATCGAAGCAGAATTTTCTGGCTGCCAGAGTTCGAGCATCACCACCTCACCGGAATACAGTGAAGAGGTCTGTACCGAGTGGCGCGAAACAGAGCTGCGCAACTGCACCGAAACCTTACAACTCACATGTGACCGTCCGGTGGAGTGTGATGCGGGTGGCATTGAGATAGCGACTTTACAGAGTGATATGCGCTGGGATTACACCTATCCTATTCTCACGCTCGGCACCATCGCAGATAACATCTGGGGCGGTTACTGCGCCATCTTTGATCGAAGTACCACGTTCAATATTGAAGATATCAACAAGGTAGCGGAATTCACCTTAATTCAAGCTGGTTTTGATGACTGGATAAGAATCACCATCAACGGCACGGTCGTACGCGTCGGCCCTTATGGCGGTGATCGACTGGAGACTGTCTATAGAGAAATCATTCCCGGCTTTAACCTGACACAGGTGCAATACGGATCAGCCCAGTACGGAGGATGCGAACTCAGCACCAGTTGGAACCAATCACTCAATATCGATATCAAGCCTTACCTGCAAACCGGCAGTAACACTATCGATATGCGAGTGATCGTCGCGGGCGGTGGTGAAGGCTGGATGAGATTCCGCGCCACACAATATTGTGATTGTGACTGGTCGGAGAGCTGGATAAGCACCTGTGATGGATTAGAGGCCGAAGTCGGTATTGGACTCTGTGCTCAACCCACACGTACCTGCACCCAACCCGCCGAGACACGCATCATCGACGGTATGAGTGCAAGTCGCGACTGTTGGGCCTATGAGAATACCTACGAGTGTGCTGCTCCTTCGACCACCGAGGAAGATTACTGCGCCGTACTACGTGAGCGCGGCTGCGCTCAAATCGACACCCAATGTACCGGCACTATGAGTAACAGCTTGTGTGAATCCTATGAGCAGACCTACCAATGTGAAACCGCACCCGGCATCTCTACCGAGATCATGGACTGCGGCGGTCAAACCATGTGCATGGAAGGGGGATGTTTTGATACGTCCTACGAACCCAGCAATGACCTGGGCCAGGCGGCGGCGAGTTTGGGCGTACTCACCGACGCTGGGGCTGACTTTGATGTCAATACCAACGAGATCTTCAAAGGCGACGATCTACGTTGTAGCAAAGCAATTCTGGGGTTTTCTAACTGCTGCAAGATTGATGGCTGGGGTCAGGATATCGGGTTAGATCAATGCAGTAGTAATGAACAACGCTTAGCCCTTTCTCGCAAAGGTGCGCTATGTCACTACGTTGGCAGTTACTGCTCCAACCGTAATCTGTTTGGCTGTACCAGCCGTAAAGAGACCCACTGCTGTTTTAAATCAAAACTAGCTCGCATTATTCACGAACAAGGCCGTGTACAACTCGGTATGAACTGGGGTAGTGCTGAGGCTCCCAACTGCACTGGCATCACGATTGAACAACTGCAAAGTCTGGATTTTTCACAAATCGATTTTTCTGAATTCTACGCGGATGCCATGGGCGATGCTAACAGTCCAGGCAGTGGCGAGCTGGAAGGTATTATCGACAATTACATACAGCAGTCGTACCAATGATGAAATCACTGATTTTATTATTGCTATCAGCCCTTCCACTTGTTGCGGGAGCCGCATCATCGGATCAATGGTTTGAGCGCCATACCGAAGGTTGGTTTTGGTATATCGATCCCCCCGTGGAAGAGAAAGAAATTGAAGAACTTATTGAAGAGGTGCAAGCCCCGCCGCCGTCTATTGTTCCGGCCATCTTTAACCCAAAAGCAGAGCTTGTAGCCTTTCAGGAAAAACTAGAGAACGCTCAGGCTTTGGCAATCATGCGGCCTACGCATGAAAATGTCATGTCGTATATGTATCTGCAAAAACAGGCGATGGATAACTCTCAGCGTTTTTCTGAGATGTGGCAGCGGGTTGTGTGGCTAACCCCAGAGCTGGATCACACCCAAATCAGGCCGACCAGCCCAAAGGCAGTTCACGCCTATTACGATACGCGAAATGCCCAACGCAAAGTGACACTGGAACAGACCGCCCAGAAGCACGGGTTGTTTTATTTCTTTCGCCAGAGCTGCCCGTATTGCCAGCGCTTCTCACCGATCCTGAAAAGCTTTGCCCAGCGTTATGGCTTCCATGTCACTGCCATTAGCCTGGACGGTGGCACGTCACCTGGCTTTCCCAATCCTCGTCCTGATAATGGAGCAGCGCAACGATTAGGTGTCACCACCGTGCCTGCCGTCTATCTGGTTCAACCCAATACCCGCTCGGTGCAACCGGTCTCCTTCGGTCTACTGGGGCCATCGGAACTTGAAGAACGTGTATTAACTTTGATGAACACCAATTCTGGAGAAACCTTATGAGACGTTTTCACTATTTGTTTCTGTCAGCGTGTCTACTTTCGCTCCCTATCCAGGCAGATGTTGGCAGTGACATGAACACTTTTTTTAATGGCATGGGGTACAACAGCAATGTTACAACGCCTGGTGTTTACGAAGGGCAGGCAGCGGGTTATTACACGGGTGGGCGGCTCTTCATTCGATCCCCCTCGCGCAATTATCAACTGGCCAGTGCCCAGGCACCCAGCTATCGAGCAGGATGCAGTGGCGTAGATCTATACGGCGGTGGTTTTTCCTATATCAATTCAGCTCAATTGATCGCGGCACTGCGTAACGTGGGACAAAACGCGGCCTCCTACGCCTTCATGCTGGGGCTACGGGTCATCTCACCACAGATATCCAATGTCATGGAGTGGATTAAAGAGAAGGCGGATATGATCAACAAGCTCAACATCAATTCTTGTGAAGCTGCGGCGAGTCTGGTGGGCGGCATGATGGGCATTGATGCCAAGGAGAACTCGCAGTGCATCCTCACCCGCTACGGTAATGGCGACACAATGGAGGATGCACGACAAGCCTGTGGTGCCGGTGGCCAGCGTAATAGCACTTTAGCAGGTTCAAACCTCAACGAAACAGCGTTCACACGCGGCAATATTGCATGGCGAGTGATGTGGAAAAATATGTTTCTACGCAGTGATACGCGTTTGATGGAGATGATGATGAACATCTCTGGCACAGTCATCCTGAGTAAAGATTTAAGCAACGAGAACTCCTCCACAGAGACTCGAACACTGCCCTCTATTTTACACACACGACGGGGTGAACTCCTTAATGCACTACTGGAAGGCAACCAATCTGTCACGATCCAGGGCTGTGTTTCTGATAGTGATGAGATGGCCTGTACCAACCTCACCAATAAAACCATTCAACTTGGTGCAAATAACGGACTCAATGATCGTGTCATCGTCATTATGACCGCTATCGCCGACAAGATTCGTAACCGTCAGGCGTTGGCCAATAGCGAGATCGGCCTGCTTAGTGCCACTAAGATCCCCATCTACAAAATCCTCAATGTCGCTAGCGCCATGAGTGGCTCAGTGGTCACCAATCAGACTTCAAAATATGCCGACATCGTTGCCAAGGATATTCTCTATAGCTACATCAACGATCTGCTCGACATGGTGGTCGCTTCCACCACCAGCAGCACTTTTATGGCCAGCGACGAAGGTAAGGAATATAAAAAAGGTGTCGCTGAAGCGCGTCAACAAATTGCACTGATGAAGTCTGCAAACTTCAACGATTTATCACGCCATGTAGATATGATCCGTGAAACGCAACTCTATGAACGGATGTTGGTCGCCGCTATGTCACCTGCTTTAGCCGAGAGTATGCGTTATGCAGGATCATTGAGGTAATCGGCCGTGGGTTCTTGGGATATCTATACCTACGGCGGTGGTGATGTACTGCTGCAACTGTTCAATGGCCTAGTGGCGCTATTAGGTGATAACAACTTTCTGGTGTTGCTTAAACTCACCTCACTGATCACCGTGTTGTGGGTCATCATTGAGGCGCTGTTCATGAAGCGGCCGCTCAGTGTTCAGCCTTTTTTGGTGGTCATTTTAGTCTTCTATATCCTGTTTATTCCACGGGTTAATGTCATCATCACGGATCGTATTGATCCCAGTAATAGCGGTGTTGTAGCAAATGTACCCATTGGGCTAGGCTTTACGGCTTCTTTGGCCAGTACCACAGGCGACTGGATGAGCCGCGCTTTTGAGACGGTCTTTACGCTACCCAATGAACTGCAATACGGCACTAACGGTCTGCTGTTCGGTAGTAATTTGTTACGCGCTGCGTCTCAATTTGAAATCACCGACAGTCGTTTAGCGGGTAACGTTTCAGAGTTCATGCAGCAGTGTGTCTTCTACGACATTCTCACCGGATTTTATACTTGGGGGGATATTGTTAATGACCCTGACCTATGGGGAATGCTGCAAAGCACAGCAAACCCGGCGCGTTCATTTCAATATCAAGATACCTCAGGCAGCAAGAGCATTCTTACCTGTCCTGCCGGGGCAGCCCTGCTTAATACCGACTGGGGCAATGAGATGACTCAGGCACAAGCGGTCTACGGCGGTCGAATGTTTCCCGGTGATCCACTGGCACAAGCCAAGTTTATGGCCGCACTACCAGTCTCCTATGCCTACATGAGCAACATCAGTACCACCGCAGCAAACTCCATTCGTCAGAACATGATGGCCAACGCTGTGAAACGCTCCTTAACCCGGTTTGCCGCTCGCGCTGATGCAGGTGCGGCAGCGCAAGATCTAGCACTGGCACAAGCCGAAGCACAGCGCCGAACGAGTTACTCGGTACTTGGCGAACTGGCTGGTGAGACTCTGCCCTTGCTACGCAATGTTTTTGAGGTGCTGATCTACGGGATGTTTCCTTTTTTCCTGATATTGATGTTCACTCCGGCGGCAGGCAAAGCGCTGATGTTTTACCTCAAGTCACTTTTCTGGTTACAGCTCTGGGCACCTCTCTACGCTTTACTCAACCTCATCATGGTCAGCTACTCCGCCAATACAGGAACAGCCGTGGCGACGTTGGCAACCGGTGGCCAAGAACTAACACTCGCCACGACAACGGCACTGGGGGCTGTCAATGCCGATATCGCGTCTATTGCCAGCTACATGGCGTGGATGATTCCTTTGATCTCGTGGGGAGTGGTTAATGCTGGCGCGGGTATGTCGATGTCCATGCTGGCGTCAGGTTTAGGCGCTATTACCCAACAAGCTGGTGCCCGTGCTGCGGCAGATGTTTCACAAGGCAATGTCAGCATGGGCAATATGGGGATGTATAACCAAAGTGCGTTTAAGAATGATTTTGCACCCAGTTATGCGGGGGGTGGCACAATGATGGACAGCCAAGGTACGACCCATACTATGACTCATGCTGGCGGGGATTTTGAGAACTACCAAAAGCACTCATTAGGTGCTAGCTCTACGATCACCAGCGCTATGAAATCAGGGACACAGACACAAGCATCCGAGATGATGGCGGCAACCAGAAACGAATTTTCTGAACACGGCAGTATGATTCAGGCGAGCAACCAAAAGATCGACAGCTTTATGTCGCAAGCCAATAGTGGCGTCTCCACCAGTGACTCCTGGCGTTCCGATGAAATGGCATCGGCACAGAAAGAGTATTCCGAAGCGCAGCGGCTTCAAACTCAGTTTGGGGAAAGCAGTGGATATAACTCTAATCAATCAGCAACAATGCTGGGCATGGCTTCTCTTGTAGCTCATGAACCAGATTTAATTTCGGCTGTATCCCCCATCGGATTAAGAGGACAAATGAATTTAGAAGGTAAAAGCACAGCGCAGATTAGTCAGGATTTCAAAGAAGCCGTTCAATTCGTCAAAGACAATAATTATGGTGAACAATGGCGAGAAGCTGAGAGTGCCGTCAACAGCGCAGCGGCTCAGGTTTCCCAGGCGACTAACGACAGCAGTGCTAAAGGCGTGACAAGTGCTCTGAATGACCAAACGAGCCATGGGGACAGACTCCAGGCATCGCTGCAAGAATCACAGAGCTGGCAACAAGCAGCCTCCCGAATGAACGAAGAAGGGTTTAGTTTTTCTGCTGATACTAGTGGGGCAATGCTACAGTTCATGCGATCTAGGCATGACGATCATCATGTGTCAGAAATGATCGCTCAACACAATCAAGGCGATATCCAAGGCACTAAATTTATCGCGGGAGAAGCCGCTGAATTCGCCAAAACATTTGGCGTTGAACTGGCGGGAATAAAGGAATCGCCTTCAGCAGAAGGTGTAACCAGTTCTGGTCAGCGCTACATAAATGAAGTTGGTAATCAAGCCGATGAGGTAACGGATGTGACACGAAACAATGGCACTATCGTTCGTGAAATGACAACACGTTCAGAAATACAATCAGATGCACAGATCAATGCAGATGCGCTAAACCTCGCAGTGGAAACAGATCAGAGATTCTTGGACGTTGGGACGAAAATAGACCAGAGAGAAACAGGATCAACAACTGCGGGGAAAGTGGTCAGAGATAAAACTGAACATCAAACAGATCCACAAAACAGCTCACTCCTAACCGATGCCATTGGAGGTGTTGAACGAGTGATACCGAGTGAACGTCAAATAGAAAACATTAAGGATAGAGGAAAGAAACTCATTAATGATTTCTTTGATTAGTTGTATTGAACTGCAACTAATCATCACTTAAATATTCATACGCTCCATATTGACCAGAACGCTGGTGATCATCCTCTTCATTCTCCCGGCGACGAAACCGCCCCAGCGCTTTTTTTCTTTCGGGAGAAACGATTGGAGCCAATGCTTCTGGTTTTGGAAACAATATCCGAGTGGCACAATACACCCCAATAGTCACACCCACCAACCAGTGAATAAAGAATCCAACCACCACAGCCAAAAACAGAGCCATCAGTGAATCCATGATTTTTAGGGTGATATTTCTCATCGTCTTGCTCTCTAAACACCTCGACATTCCAAATACAGAATATACCTATTTCGCAGGCCTCTTCTTGACCTACATATTTAACATAATTATCCAGTATCTACCATATTTTGCCCAAAGTTTTATGGGTGGTTTCTAAATAGTACGAACTTAGAATTTCAGCTGCTGCTTTTTTTGAATCCAAGACGAATTAATTATATGTGTTCGAGTTATATCAGGGAAAACAGCTAACAACACGTCCTGAGGTGGACAGCCCCCCTTTTTAGGCATCTGCCATAAATTTCAAAAGTGGCTCACCACTTTTCTTCAGAAGGAATAACGGTCTAGGTTTCAGGTGAGTGCGATATGGAGGTTCTAAATAAATTCACTGGTGAAAGAGTCTTTTATGAGCACAATGATTTTAAATCTGAACAGGAGTTCTTTGAAGAGCATCCAAAATTGGTAGTATATATCCTCGAGGGAAATAGTAATATGAATAGTGATATAGGAAGTGATAAAATTTAATCATGGAACATAAGTCTAAAATATATATTGTTGGTTCGGGTATGGTGACGGCTGTTGGTGGCGATACGATAACGACAGCTGCTGCGGTACGAGCCGGGGGCAATAGTTATCAAGAATCGAGCTTTTACAATAAGCATCGTAATCCCATCAAAATGGCAAGTGTGCCTAACCGAGCACTTCCCCCTCTGAATGAAGCACTCATTTCCCTGCCCGGCATAACAGCTTATTATCAGCAAATGCTGCGTCTTGCTGATTTCCCCTTACGACAAAGTTTAACAGCGTACCCTCTGGAGGAGCCTATCCCACTCTTCTTATCGAGTTCAGAGTTGTCACCGGGTTCAACGGAAACACTTTCCGCCGAATTTCTTGACTGTCTCATTCGACAAACAGGTGTAACCCTCGATCTGCAAAATAGCCGTTTGCTCGCCACTGGGCGAGCAGGTGGCTTACAGGCCATCGATGTTGCATTTAAATACTTTCAGGCAACCGATAAGGATTTTGCCCTGGTTGGCGGGATAAATACCTATCACGGTAGGCTATCGCTCCTCAGCACATTGGACATGGAAGATCGCCTCTTAGCGAATGGCGTGATGGATGGTTTTGTACCCGGAGAAGCAGCGGGGTTTTTACTTCTCGCATCCGAAAGGGCCCTCGCAAAGTACGGCGTACAAAGTCATTTGTGCGTTTACCCACCTGGCCTTGCCAATGAATCTGGCCACCGGTATATGTCAAGATACCTGTCGCCTCAAATAAATTATTACGCTGCTAATTTCCTTGTTTCTTTGTTGGCACCTCCTATCTTCTTGCCTGGATTCAACAACACCTCTTCCTGCCAGCGCCAGTT